>Ga0116231_10011595_pt1 | contig 13456 bp, 8 predicted proteins | sample S1TSphgellanicum_2_FD_89695 | JGI IMG/M metagenome (GOLD analysis project Ga0116231, IMG submission 89695) | Host-associated microbial communities from peat moss isolated from Minnesota, USA - S1T2_Fd - Sphagnum magellanicum MG | ecosystem: Host-associated > Plants > Peat moss > Unclassified... | reverse complement strand
GCAGCACACGATTTGCCTTCAATTGTGACCAAAATAGTTGCATATTAGTTGCATGTGACAATACGTATACAATGGAGTCAAAGGATGAAATGTATTTGTTGACTTTTTCTTTCATATAATACTCTTTGTCATTTGCGACTAGTTTTCACATGCGACTTGTCTTAGGCGACTAAAAGGATTTTAGTTGCAAAATGTCTCTTGTAATTAAAATTTAGTCACAAAGAACAATTGAAAATATATGTTTTTCTTCTAATGACCTCATTTCTATTGTGTAAATTGTGTATCTATTTTCCTTTTATTGTTTTAAAACCTTGATTAATTTCAATATTCTTGTCATAAGATAAAGTAAAATGTTTAGTTTATTTTGAAATTGTTGTTTTGTCTTAATAAGTTGAGATTTTTGTGATAATGGTTCAAGAAGACAACACCCAAGGAGAAAAATGCAAGGCTATTAAATCAACAAGGACACATGATGAAAAATTGGGTCCAAATATTTCACAAATCAAATACCAATTAAAAAAAACTAAAGGTCTATATTTTGTACTTGTGTGAAGTTGATATCCTTCATTTTTTAATGTTAAGTTCAACTATTGAACATGATTGAATTTTAAATTAATATTCAAAAAATGTGAACAATGCATCATTAACCTTTTCAAAGTGAATACCTTTTAGGAACAATAGCTATGATGCATGATTGCATGATGTGGAAAAAAACATCGAAGGATTCAACAACCACATGGTTTCAAGGCTATGAATGTTGGGCTGTCTAAGAGATTAACATATGTGTTCATTTATGAACATGACAAAGTTATGTTTATTTTCCTTTTAATAATAATTATTATGATGCATGATTTCAGGATGTGGAGAAAAACATCAAGGGATTCAACAACCATATGGTTTCAAGGCTATGAATGTTGGATTGTCTAAGAGATTAAAATATGTGTTCACCTATCACAACAACACATTTTATGGTTTGTGACTAACTTTTACAATTACATATTAGTTAGAAAGGACATATGTGACTAATGACTAGTGAATTGCTAAACCCATGTCATTTCATTCGTTTAATTGCAAAGGATGTTCAATTACAAAGCCCAGTCATTTTAACGACTAGGATTTTCAATATTTTTTATAATAATGAAATTTCATGCCATCATTAATCTTTGGTATGATGTGTAAAGTGCATGCCATCTCAACTTACATCATGTAGCTTTTGCCAATTACAAACTATAGCATTTGAACATTGCAAGTTTTGACCAAATTAAAGTTGATTAATTTGTAAAGTTTACACACCCAAACACTAGATAATAATGTCATTCATTCAATATGATTCATGGTAAAGATTTGGGGATAATCATAATAGGCATAGTTGTCCCTCCTTTTCTTATTGTTGGAATTGGAATAAAAGGAATTACTATTGGTTTTGAAGTACTTGTAGTTCCATTTGTTATTAAAATTGTCCATGTACCTATAACATATCCGCTCCCTCCTTGATGTTCAATAAAAAATACCATCACCACCAAACCTTCACAACCTTAAACATAAAGGTTATAAGACTCCAAAGTTGTTATAGCGGTGTGAAAAAACAACACATCAACCATTGTTAATGTAAATAAGCTTACAAAAAAACTAGAATATCTCAAATCCACAATGTGAAAACAAATATTCAAAATAAGCACGACCAAATGTCCAACATGAAACCAAAAATTGAAAGTAATTTCTTTTCAATGTGATAATACATGTTTCATATAAGGATCAGGGTCCAAAAATCAATTTAGATTAACTATATTGAAATTGCCATCATGGCCGTATGAAAAAGGCAAAACATGAATTATAGGCCAACCATAAAGAATTAAATTCCAACTTATATTCCATTGACTTTATACTTGACAAATAATATAACAACTTCATGTATTTTGTTAGTTTGATTGAAATGGGCAAGGATTCTATTATGTGATTAGGTTGTAGGATTACAAAACCATTCAAAATGATAATATATAGGATATTTTTGTAAATAAAGATAAGATTATTGGTGTCAAAATATGGTTATTTGTAGTAAAATTGACATGTAATAATCTAAGTAAAAAAATTTATGACTATTTTTAGTGACTAAATAATACATCTATATAATTCAAATAAACACACAATATTCCATATGTATTAGGCATGTTTGGTCTAACTAGAATGCTAATCAAAATTAGTTAAATTAGGCACACCTACTTATAAGTTTATTGAAAAAAAATTTTATATTTAATCATTATGGACAAGTATGGTTTACTATATTTAATTATTATGAACAAGTATGGTTAATTTATTGTAATTGCAGTTGGACTGTTAGGAATGTAAAAACCATGCATTTAATGTATTGATGCGTTTAATGAGATTTCAATAATATGAGGTCTATATTGCTTTAAGAAAGGTTGTAAGTGGAAAGGTGGTAGCCCTCAAATCTTATATGTGATTTGTAACATTGAATTAAAACTTGTTTCTACCCTCTTTACATAAATTTGCAAAAAGAACATCAAATATAAGATTTAGGGATATCAAGGATGTTAATTATTAGAGACATTAACACCAAGGTAACACCTAGACTCATTCAATTGCTTCAATAGGCAAACTTTTATTCATTGCAAATAACAACAAATGCCAACAATTGTAACTTTTTGGTAAACATCTTCAAGTTTGAATTCATGTCATAATGAATTTGAGATTGTAATAAGTTTGTGAACCATGTGAAAATTTTGATAATTATCATATAAAAAATGAGTTTGTTTTCAAAGTAATGACCATAAGTATGTGGTAAATTAAGAATTTGACAAAGACTCATTTTCAAATGGAAGATGGCTAGAAATGTGAAATGGGCCATTTTTAAAATTTCCATTTCAAAAGTTTTTTTATTAAATAATTTAAACAAAAAAAAGTAATTTAAAACAAAAATCAGGCTTTATTAAAAAATTTTAATCATACATATGGTCATTAGTCCTTGAATTTCATTTTTGTAATTAATTTCATTTTTGAAATAATATTAAATACATTAACTTTTTGAAAATCAAATTATAAAACCCAAACACCAAAAGTGAAACTCAAAATCAAATGCAACACATTTTCAAGGTGTATACTTTTGATATATGTTATCAAAGTGCTCAAGTTGGTCCTCATGTATTGTGTTTTCACCTTTAGATTTTTTCAACAATCCAAAAATCACATCATTCAATGTTGTTTTGATTTTCCAAATATGTCATTTTAAACATTTGGGATCTAAAAATCCCAAGTCCCAAATTGGAAACCCACCTTGAAGGGTCTTGAAGGTGCAACTTTTTCATTCAAACACACTTCTCCTTTTGGGCTATGTGATTTCATGGGTTCAAACCATATCTTTGATTCACACTTGGCTTGGATCAACTTTAATGGGAACCTTTCTTGATGTGATGAATTTATCATGGACCCAAATGAAGGTTGCAACATGTTCCCACAATTTAACCAATGTCAATGTTCTCATTGGCATCATGGGTTTTCCTTCAAATTTCCCACGTCCAATTTTTATTTTTCAACCAAATTGCATGTTATTCTTAAACATGTCATAACTTCAAGGCAAGGCTTGCAACAATCATAGATTGAAATTTTATAAGAGGCACTACTTTCCCCATACATATTACATTTGTGTCTATGGGAATTACATCTTAATGGCAAAATTCTTGAAACTCCCAAAGTAATGGTGAGAAACAAGTAATCTTCAACCACACCTATATTTAAACACTTCACAACTTACTAGCTTAAACTACTACTTAGTACTTGGAGCTTAAAGCTTTTAGAACTAAGTAAGGGTAGGCAAATGATTTGATATTTTCATTTTTTTTTAAAGGTCTACTTCATTATTACACATTTCATTTAACATTAGTTATGTTGGTTTAACTTCATTTTTAATTTTTTGTGAAGGAATATAGATTGTTATTTATAAATTAAATGAGGTAATTTGATATGCAATTATGTTTCAAAGTAAGTTAAAATAAATGTAAATATCATGACATGGACTTGATCTGTTTTATACCCTGATTTAATTTTGTCATCATTATTTTCAAGCATAAACAATTCAGAAAAAAATTCTTGGTGTATTGGAGGGCACCATATATGTATGAATATCCCTCCTTAACAAAAGGACGGATCTTAGGCCTACTTCTAAGAATGGGAAGAAATTAATGCCTACTTTAAGAGGTGTAAGTCCCTCACCTTCCTAAGACTTTGTAAATTTGTGTGTTTAATTTCACAATAACATTCACCTCATACTTTACGATGGGGTAAAGCCCACAGTGGGGGACATTCTAAAACATGGGTTACACTCAGCTATGGTCTCCTCTTAAGTAAGCCCCTTATTTTTGGGAATTGCTCCACCTTGGGGTTTTACATTACACTTTAAAACAATATAATCATATGAGAAACCTTTACACTTTGTACAAGCCAATTTGATATGGTTCAAGCCTTCAAGAAACGGTAAAGGACATTTGGGTCTTCATAGGTTGTCATAATTTTGCACCTTTAGAGAGAAAGTTTTCCAGTTTTGCACATTTGCAAGTTTTGTTGTAGTCTTTATTGGAGAGATGTTTACTTTCTTTTATTGTTGAAGAAATCAAGACTTTGGGTGGAAAAAGCTTGTAAATTTTTTGCAAAGAGAGAGAGAGGTTGATTTCTTTTGGAATATCTCAAGTCTTTTTCTTCTCCAAAAATATGATGATTTAGCTTATAAGGTTGTGAACACCATGAACTTAACTTCTTTTCTCTCTTCCCTTCAACCAAAGCAAAGGGGACAATTTTCAATTGAACAAAGACAAAGAGAGAAAGAAGAAAAAAAGTCCCTTTTATGTATGGCCTTTTCTTTTGGGCTTACTTCTTTGCAAGGCAAATTTGCCTTCTTCTTTTGGAAATGACAAAGGGGCAAGGGGATATGATCCTCTTAGTGGGTGTATCCACACACCACAAGGCAAGGCATGTCCCCCCAAAGAAGCAATACTTGCTTTTGGAAAACTGACAAAGCCGAGAGTTCTTTTGTAGACATACACAAAAAACTTTGTGACTCTTTGAAAATGAGCTTTCCTAAGAAACAACAAAAAGATGAAAAAATAAAATAAAAATCATTTCCTTACTTTTCCTATATTAAAAAAAAGGACTTTAAAAAAAAATTTAGCATGGGAAAATCATTATATAAAATCTTCTACATGCCCAGTAGCAAAGGGGTGTAGAAAAAAGTCCAATTGGAAAGAGAGAGAGAGAGAGAGAGAGAGAGAGAGATGACAATCACCTAATCCACTGTCATATACATGAGCCTTTTATTTGAAAAAAGTTTAGGGTTTTGACATTTTGACTTCAAATCTCCCTTAACAGATTAGGGTTTTGACATTTTGACTCCAAAGCTCCCTTAACAGATTAGGGTTTTGACATTTGGACTCCAAAGCTCCCTTAACAGATTAGGGTTTTGAAGCTCCCTTAACAGATTAGGGTTTTGACATTTTGACTCCAAAGCTCCCTTAAAAGATCTAGGGTGGCAGATTATCTTGTTTTCTCGACCACATTATTATCAGACATAGTGTTTGGGTGACAAAAATCTCGGAGCACACACACATGAAGGAAGAAGCGTGGCGAGAGAAGCTGATCTGCCCGCGATCTTCCACAAACCCTGGCAGGCAGAAAATACCCACGCTTTGCTCGGTGGAACTGGGCGCACGTCTGTCTGCCACTGTAGCTTCCATTTCCACCCTCCCCAGGAACTGGCGAGAGATGCTTTGAGCACTCTGCCCGAGTTTCTCACGAGCCTCAACGTTCACCTTCGTGCTCACCTGCCTAGTTCTTGACGCGCCCATGATCCAGTATTTTTTATTCTGGCGAAATTTTCACCATTTTTCAACAAAGAAATTGAGTTTTTTTTTAAATTAAAAAAAAAAAAAACTCAAGTGAAGATTTGACTAATTTTGCTATTGTTGGGTCAAATCTCGCCAAAAATTTGATACCCAAAAAATTGAAAAAAAAAAGAAAAAGAAACCATTGCGCCCATCCTCCATAACCATTTTCTCACTGCACACCATACACACAACGTGTTTCTCAATTTTTTTAAAAAAAATTTTTATCACATTTTTTTGGTCTTTCTCACAAAGGTTTAGGTTAGAGCTTTGTGTGGGTTTATGTCAGGGTTGGGTTGGGAACAAAAGGAGGTTGATGGGAACAAAGGATTTTGAAGGGGCTATTGATGGGAACAACAGGGATTTGATAGGAACTGTTTGAGAACTTGATTGAGAACAAAAGGATTTTGATGGGTTATTGATAAGAACAAGAGGAATTTGATGGGAACTGTTCGGGAACTTGATGGGAATTCAACCCCTCACTCAATTGGGATTGTATTTTAACAAGGTATGTTATACACAATAGCTTTGCCATTCAATTAAAATAAAAAATGGACATTGTATGATAAATTGGTCATAGCTTGGGGAAAAATAAATAATAATTAAAAAAAAAAAACCTCATCATGTTGTTGTAAAGCCAAAATTGTCATGATTTTTTTTTTTTTCTTTTTCAAATTTTAACAGCACAGTAGTTACAAGCAACCCAAATGGGATCTCACATTAAATGATGACAAGTTTAAAAAACCTACCTAAACATTTGAAAAATTGTTACTGAACTAAAAACCAATAGCGAAGAAATGTTGCAAAATGATTTTCAATTTTTTGAAAATTTAATGATTTTCTTATTAAAACAGTGATCAATTATTTCCATTTTTCATATTTTTTTGTACATTTGTGAAAAATTTCAAACCAAAAAAAAAAAAAAAAACTTATTATGACATGTGTAATTGAATGTTTCAATCACATTGTCATATTTTGAAAGAATTACATGAATTTTTGTATACGATGGGTGCCTTAATCATCTTTTTTTTTTTGTGAAGATAGTTTCAAATTTAATTTTGTGGGTTATGGATTGGTGACAAAGTCACTTGGGGCTGAGTGCACATTTAGGATTTAAATTCTATTTATTTTATTGTTGAATCTGTCACCCCAGACCTTTTATGTCAGGGAATGGTCAAGCCCCTTTGCCAGTTACATTGGGTGGTACATCACTTACACACCTCATGCCTGACACATTACAGAACAGAATGGGCAGGGGCGTGACCATTCCAAAGTACATATAAGAGGTAGCTTTAAATATCCATTCTATTTGCCCAGACCCAATAATGAAACCCTAAAAAAAACCATTTTACAAACCAGCCCAAGACTGTGAAGTCTCTTGTCTCTTGTACCTTAAAAAGCATTTCAAAAAAGTAGCCCTAAGTCTGAAAGACACTGGAAAATTTCAGTACATTGGCATGGGGGGTTGGGGAAGAGGCAGATAATAATAATAATAATTCCATTGACAGATGATTTCATTGCACTTGGTTTAGGTGGGATGGGCTATAGTTTTGTAGGTTGTACAAAAAGACAATTTTAACCTACAAATTTATTAGAGATTGATTATTAGAAATCAAAATTTGAAAAAAAAAAAAAAAATTTAAGAAGTTGTAATTTTTTAAAATATTTTTATTAATTTTAAGATATTGAAAGAGAAACAAATCTCTTTATTTTTTTCAATGTCTTTTTGGAATCTTTTGTGTCTTTTCAAATTATAAAAAAAATAAAAATCTTTGTGTCTTTTTCAATTTCATACTCATGTTTAGATGTAATTTCGTACAAATGTAAATATGTATTATTTTATTTAAATATGTTGAGATTATTTCAAGAGATTAACATGCTTTTTTTCTTTTTTTTTTCAGATTAAGCTAATTTTTTAATAAAAAATTCTCTCTTAAATACCTAATTCAAAGATTTAATCCTCACTTGGTTAACTGATTTAATGTTTATCCACTCTAATTGCTTTAAAATTTTCAATGAATTAAAAAGACAGATGGCTGATTAAATCTCCCCTTGGATGATAATTGGGCAATATTTTGTTACAATTTGAATCTTATATATATATATCTGAAAATAACAAAGTTTTCAGATGTAAACCCTTATTTATTTTGCCATTTCATCCATAGCAGCGCGGAGCCCAACTAATAATAGTAGCAGCAGCAACAACAGCAAATAATAATAATAATAATAATAATAATAATAATAGTATAGTAATAGTAAATAATAATAACACCAATAATACTAGCAATAATAACAAGGGGTGTGTCACACTGTGGCCTTGCCATTTACATTTAATGTATCTTAAGGCAAAAGAAAGAATTATGGAAACTCAAATATTTCATAATGCAAAAATATAATCTTCAAAAAAATCCTCTAAAAGAAATTCCAAAATCCTTCAGGATATTATTATAACTCTATTATAACTAATCTCAAGTTTCAACACAAGCCAAAATATAATCTCTCAAAAATCCTCATATAAAAATAGACCTATTATTATTTACCTAGGGCCAAAATCCATTATGCTACTATACTCTAGAATGAATCTAAACACAATATCCTTGCCTTGGTAGTATGCAGGCCCCCCTTCACCCCCCCCAACTGCTCAAAGTCTCGACCAAACGACAACGTAGTCAGGAAGAAATGGTTTTTCCCACGTTTATTTGGGTTGACAAAAGGGGCGGCGCTTTCTATTTATCGTAAAAGGAGATGGATGGTCCCAAGGAAAATGTGCATTAAAAAATCTAGGCAATAATTTCCTTGTCTTTTCTTTGTTGCTCTCTCAATAGTTGCTCAAGTTTTGTTTGTTGAAGGTTTTGTTGTTTGGAGTTTTGTTGTTGAAGTTTCGTTGTCGGTTTTTGATGATCTGTGTATTTACATATGAAGAAGGTGTATGTACTACTGATAGAGATTTTGATATTTGCTGTTTTGCAATCCATTTAAGCTAAAGAAAGGATTTGAAGTTCTTGGGTTTGAATTTGAAGCAAGCTAGACTTGGGGGATTTGAAGCTCTTGGGTTTGAAGCAAGCTAGACTTGGGGGATTTGAAGCTCTTGGGTTTGAAGCAAGCTAGACTTGGAGGATTTGAAGCTCTTGGGTTTGAAGCAAGCTAGACTTGGAGGATTTGAAGCTCTTGGGGTTCTGGGGTAGAAGAAGATGGATTTGGGTGATGGGTTTATGGGAATTTGGAGTTTGATCATGTGAGTTCCAGCATGGAAGATAATTGGGGAGGACCAGGACTAGAAGCAGCTGCAGGACCAGAAGTGGAAGGAGATCAGCAGGTGAGGAGGAGGCTCCATATATCACATGCTGCTGCAGCTAAAGGATTGATACGTTACAGAAACAAGGGAAAGAGAGACCAAATGCCTGAGCTCCAGAGACATCACATGCAGCAGCAGCAGCAACAGCAGTGATAAAGTGTTTTAGAGAAACAAGGGACAGAGATCTGTACAACATATTGTAGAGAGAAATTATGATGATGAGCAAGTAGGAGGATGATGGTGATGATGACGCTGGTGCTGATTTAGGAGGAGCTGGTTAACTGCAAGATTGAATGGACGAGGAGTGACGGTTGCCTGCAACTACTAGTGATGGCCATGTGGACGATGAAGAATTGGAGTTTTAAGAGTAGAACTTCAGATGTAGTGCCGGAAGCAGATGGAGAGGCGAGGGAGGATTCCATTTGGGAACTATGTGAATTGGGAGAAGAAGAAGAATCTCATGGGATCGATACCACCCATAAGTTGTTGCTTGCAATCGCGGAAGCGCGAGATTCCTGCCTGCGTGTACAGACACGGCTGATGACTGAGAAGAGAGAGTTCAAGATCAATGGGGAACAAGCTGCTTACCTGAAGCAAAGGTTGTTGTGGGGATTACCAAACCTACCCATGCTGGATCCTCACTCCAACGTCATTTCTTTGTTGCAAGAACAAGCGGTAGCATCCATCTCCTGCAGAAGCGCAAGCTGGAGAGCAGAGTGCAACCAGGCTTTGTTGTTCTGTGCCAATATTCTGGGAGAGCTCAGCCGGATCATGAGAATTGGGGAGGCTCTCATTGTCGACTGCGTTGGGTCCTCCAAAGATTGGTCGCAGTTGGTGGTTCTGGAAAGCATTCTAGCATCGCGGAGCGACTTGGTGGCGACAAACCCAGAAAAGCCTCTCTGGTCTCCGTTCTACCTTGTTCTTCGAGAGTTTCACATCGCCCACACCCGGCTGGAGAAAGCAATTGGAGAATTGGAGGAGAGTTGCGGATTCACCTTCAACTGCATTCCACCAGAGGTGTCCAAGAACGCACGCGATCATCGCTTCAACGAAGACAAGAGATACTGTTGGTTGAATGCTGTGAAAGATACGGAAAACCTCCTCAGAGAATGCACACAACTCGCGAAGGGAAACAACAAGAAGAGCGCCAAGTCTCGTTGCGCAAACTACATGCTCAACAAGCTCAAGTTCAGGGATGTTCAACCACCAGTAAGGCGACGAGGAGGAGGAGGAGGAGGTTCAAACCCTAACCCTAATCAAGGACCTTCAAATCCTAATCATCATAATTCGGAGTTTCTTCGCATCGACAACGAGGACTTGGTAGGAACTAGCGATCCGTTCGCGCATGGTGCCTTTGGGTACGTGACAGAGAGGAAGTGGTTCAAGATCGCAGTGGCAGTCAAGACAATGTACTTGGAATCGCTCCAAGACACCAAGTTCTATGAGGAGGTTACACTGCTTGCGAGAGTGGAACATCCGCATGTGGTGCGTCTGGTGGGATACTGCGAGTTCAAGGTTTGCAACAGCAGCGGCGGGGGAGGAGGAAAAACAACAAGGACGGAGGAAGCCAAAAACAAAGTGGTGATGGAGAAGATGAGCCAAGATCTTCGCAAGCTTATGAACAAGATTCTGAAGAACAAGGAGCATGCACATCCTGAAGAACTGGAGCACCATGTGCCTTTCCCTCCCCCTGTAGCGCTGGACATCATTCTACAACTTGCAGAAGCTCTCAAGTTCCTCCGCATCCAGCGAGTAATGCATAGAGATATCAAGTCCAAAAACATTCTTGTCAATTCTCCTCATCTGCAGCAATCTGTTGCTTCTTCTACTGATAGGGTTGTTCCTTCTCTTCTGGGGGGCATTGATCATGCCTCCTCAAAGCTCCAGTACTATCATATCAAGCTTACGGATTTGGGTTTGGCACGCCACAAGCTGCCAGAGAATTCCTTGTGCTCAAGCAAGATGCAAGGATCAACGAATTGGAGAGCACCAGAAGTGTTCAAGGAGAATCCTGACAAGTACAACTGGGCTGTAGACATCTACAGTTTTGCAATGACAAGCTATGAAATTGTGTCCGGTAAGCGCCCATTCTGGAATGTACCCACTGTTACATACGATCGACTGTGCGCTGGTGAGAGACCATGTTTGCCAGTGAACTGTCAGCCAGAGCTTGCAAATCTCATCCAGAGATGTTGGGCAACTAACCCTGATGAGAGGCCCAATATCTTCGAGGTCTGTGATGAGCTTCAAAGCTGTAAGGAAGCTTTACTCAGAAGACAATTAGTGTGGCGGAATGCTTCAGCATCATGCTCTGCAACCACAGGTTGACAAGGAGATCAGCTGCAGAAACACATCTTCTTGGAGGTCAGCCATTCTTCCCTCAGCTTCATATAGTATGTTAGCCAGAGCTCTTTGGTTTCATAAGCAAAAGTTTTCACTCCCATCTCTTGCCTGATATGGAACCTTGCATTTTGTGAATCTAAATTGTCCAGAAGCTCAATCTCTTGCGTGGATATGGAAATTGCATTTTGTGAGCCAAGTTCCATATCAGGTAAAGAGATTGTAAATAGTGCCAAAGGCTCAATCTCTTGATCAGTATGGAACTCTGTTTCGTGAATGTAAGAATAGTCCAGAAAGCTCAATTTCTTGCCTGATGTGGAACTTGTTTCATGAATGTGAATAATCCACAAGCTCCATGATGGCACTCAACTTTTTTCTTGTCCAGCTGCTGTCTAAATGTGCACTTTTGTTTTAATTTCAGCACAGAGTTTGGAATCTGGTGGTCATCCTGCAGGGTCTGCTTCTTATCACAGCCTTGTTTATTTGTTTCTGATGAAGTGTGTCAGTTGTGGATTAGAGAATCTTATTTCATCTGTCAGACCCATAGCCAATGGTGATATTATGTCATCTGATTGGTACAGGTATTGACTGGAACTTTTGTGAAACACCTGATTGCTGTTCTCCATTAAATTGAAAATTTTTCGTAGCATTTCTCATGCAAACTCTGTAGAGATGCAGATGAGGACATACATTATCAATGATGGTGAGAGGAAAGACCTGGTTATTGACTTCACAATTGCACACAAAAATTCTGTTTCTAAAAAGGATAGAACTTGAGCTTCTTCCAACCTGAGATAAGTTCTTTTGCAAAACATAACACAAAGCTGATGATGAGTTGGGAGGCAAATGCAGGAGGATGCTGCTATAACAGAGTCATGAATTGAGGGAAATCAAGAGGTTGGGTTTGAAGACAAATAACTTTGAATGGGTATCATGAAAGTGCATCAAAACTCTGAATCCATTTCCAAATTTTGTAGAATACAAAACTTGCAGTTGGGAGAAACTTCACATGTTCAAACATCATCTAAAACTAAACAAGATCTGAAATAGAGACACTACTGGGGTGTTTTGATCTCATTGTACATTCTGTATAGGTACTCTTCCCCAAACCAACCCCCATGACTTACCACCTCTGAAGCTATAACCCTAAAGTTTATAATTAGATCTAATTAGATTTGTGTTGATCTTGTGTGAACAGTCTGCATTTGATCAACTAATTAGGTCGTGCTTAGTCTAAAACTGAAATGGGTAGCTGGTTTCAGATTCCATATTCAGCAAAAATGAAGGATTTTTTTTATTGATGGCTAACCAATGATTTGGTAGCCACTATCTTGCAATTAGAGCAGAGAAGGGGGCACACAAAATTATTTTCATGTTGCCCAACATTTGACTGTGCACAACATAATAGGTAATTGATTTTGTCCTGTTGTAAGTTGCAACTAGTGAAGGGTTTTTTTTTCTTGCCAGGGTACCAAATGAATTTGGTTTTTATTGGTGGTATTCATATGATGTTTTTATATGGTCTTTGTTGGTGGTTCATCTTGGCAAAAAATTTCTAGATTAATGCTACAAAGAATTTAATGGATCCCATATAAAATGGGTATTAGGACTATAACATTAAAGATCAAAGATAATTTCCTTTTTCTTAATGTTTGAAAATTTTGGAGGGAGAAAAAGTAAAAACTGGCATGGTCAGGCACCTTCTTGGATGACTACATAAGAGGAGTCGTGCAAAAGTATCTCCATTTGAAGGGCAAGTTCTCACACCATTTCTGCCATGCAGATGTTCCCAAGTGCACAAATTGTTACTTGAACAAAAAACTGGTTTGAAAGATTGAAGTCACTGTATCAATAATCAAGGAAGATATGAGAGTTATCTTTAGCAAAGTACTTTGAGACCCTTTACAACAAACCGATTTGTTCAACAGGGCAG
>Ga0116231_10011594_pt1 | contig 13456 bp, 10 predicted proteins | sample S1TSphgellanicum_2_FD_89695 | JGI IMG/M metagenome (GOLD analysis project Ga0116231, IMG submission 89695) | Host-associated microbial communities from peat moss isolated from Minnesota, USA - S1T2_Fd - Sphagnum magellanicum MG | ecosystem: Host-associated > Plants > Peat moss > Unclassified... | reverse complement strand
CCTTGTGGATCCTGCCCACTGCAGGCCAACTCAGTCTTACACAACCCACTCACATTAAAAGCAATCCTGCACAATGCAAAAAATAATCCAATGGTTGAATACAGAAACAAAATAGTCTAATGCCAAGCATAAAGAAAATTGCCCAGGACATTTGGAAAACACAATAAGAGGAAAAAAATACCAGGAGTGATGAAATGTATAAAATGAAAATTAACCAACAATGAAAATGAAGTGTAGATCCAAATCTCCCTTCCATGATGTATATTTATTCCAAGGAAGCTTGCAAATAAGCTGCATTAATCTGGTACCAAACTAAATTGCATTATAAATCAGGAATAAACAGTCATAGAAGCTACATTTCAGAAACTGCACCAAGTCCTAATGATAATACAACCCAAAAATTTAAGAATCAATTGCATACCTCACCTTATTCTAGGTCCATTCATCGATGGCATCCCCAAAAGGAAAAGTATCCAAACTATAGTGTTTCTAAGCAAACATCCTCATAACCAAATCCAAATGGGTAATTAGCCTATTTTGTAACTTGGATTTCATGATTTCATGAATGACGATGTGGAGAAACAATGTTTGTCTTCAACATTACCCTAAATCATAACTACAAATAACTCTACTCAAGCAAAATATTTAGATAGTCAATGTTAGAAAAGGGTGCTTGATGTAAATTTAGACCACAACTGAATGCCTCGGTCATGTAATATTAGTAGTTCCAAAGCAGTTGCATGGTTGCTTTGCATAGTAATCTTGAAAAAAGATGTTCCAAGATTAGGTATGCCTTCATCAACGAAAGTTGGGATCTTCACCCCATCAAAATTTGAACCAATGGTTTTTTCAAAATAGAAATGAGCCTTTAGTAAGGTTAAGTGATTTTAGAATGAGTCTTCAACAAGAAGGTTCAATTAGTACTGAGGATATGTGATGCACATGGCATTCAGCAATTCTTGACTTGGGAATTGACGCTCAAATTTTGAAATCAAGCACATAGCAGCATGTGAACACTTTAGCTTGACAATTTCAAAATAAGTTGTCCAATCATCTCTAGTGGCTTGAGTGAACACCTTAGTGTATGGGCATTTCTCATGCAACTGATATTGTTTCCCTAGAAATAAAAAATCACCTATTGAATGTTTGTTGTTGAATCAATCCACCAAGTAGTAAAAAATTGGTCATTGCTAGAATCATGCAAGTCCAAAAATAGTTTGAAATGTTATTAGCCATACTTTGTTTCTGGATTAGAATACAACTTGTATAATTTTGGACAACACAATTTAACAACAGTCACAAAATCACACACAAATGTGTCACATGCTTGAACGAACTTAATGAGTGCATGAATTGCCTTTAACATGGGCATGATGCACATCAACCCCATTACCACCTCAATGTCACAAAGATATTCAAGGTTTGTTTTTGTTGCCACCACACAATTTAAGTCATTGTTCATGTGAACCATTAGGGTTTTGTATTCAACAAATAGTCTATTCATTAGGGACAACATGGAGATCCACATAGCTTTTACATTGTGCAGCAATTTCAAACCTTTAGTTTTAAGGAGCTTGGCAAGGTTGCCATGTTCAAGGTGCCTTTTTGGTGAAAAAGAATAATATGTGTGAGTGGTTTGCAACAAGTTCTCAAGCTTAGTAACCAAAGGTTGATTAGAAAAGGTCTGCATTACTACGTTGGTGTGATGTGGCATGCCACTTCAATTATAAATGGTGCATTGTTTTATACTTGAGTTGTGTAACAACATTAGTTTGTATGCTCATGAACATCACAACCTTGTCAAATGCAAAACATGTAAGCTTACTAACAACATGTTCTATTCTCAAACCCCCATACTCCATCAATGATTTCAATATCAATGCAATGAGGTTATCAATAGTGCCTCCGCCAAGCAACCTCGCAAGGTTCAACAATAATGGGACCTTCTTAAAACCATCAACAATGTGTGCATGCACACTGCACCATGATTGGTTGTCAATAGTGGTTACCTCATCATAACTGACAATGATGTATTTAACTTTTTGGATAACAACTTTCATGGACTCCATGATAATGTGATGTATTATTTTTGCCATTTCCCAATTTGACAAATCACTCTAGTGCTTGCAAGACATGTTCTTCACCTTCAAGAAATCAAAATAACATCTTCATGCTTTCGAAATTAGTCAAAGGTTGACTAAATTTCAAAAGCCAAAATATGGCTACAAATTGTAAGAACTTCCGCTTCTTCTCATTAACCAAACCTCCAACACACACCATGTCTGTAACAAAATTTTGATCTATGTTGGTAAACAAACATTCATTTGTAGTATGTTGGCTATTTATGGACATGAAATATTGCCCTAGATCATGCCTAAGGCATGTAATTTTACATTTTTGTCTTTTTGCATGCTTTTACAGACTATTGAACTTTGGCACCAACAACTTTTCCCTTTTGTCAATCTTACTAAATACTTTGCAATGGACCATGTTTAATTTTCCATCACAAACCATGATAATTCTACCCATGATAATTTTATAATCTAGATTTCTTGGAACAAACAATTTCGTTCCCATTCATGTTTTCGACATTTTTTTTCCCAATAAATGACTACAAAAGGTTGAACCTCTTAGTTTTTATCAATAAGCTTAGGCAACAACACCATCGATGGGTTAGGAGAACATGGAGTCACATGCAAGCTACAACTAGATGATGCAATGTCAACAATAGCAAATAGACATGCTCTTTCTCTCTTTCTTTCTCTAATTTGCCAGCATCTTCAATTGCCTAATGCACATAAACATTGCATCAGCAAATGCAAAAAGGAACGCTCTGCACTTGCACAACAATGCACACAACAAAACATCATACCAAAAGAAGCGCATTTGAATATGAGAGATTTTGACCTAATTTCATCCCTCATTCATTCACTCTTTCACACGTTCATTCACTTGTTCATTTAGCTCTTCATTCATCCATTTCATCATTCACTCACTACTAGGTTTCATTCATTCATCTTGCTCGTTCGTTAATCCCAAACCAAGGTGCCTCTTGCCACGCTCTTGGTACCATTGGAAACCGCTCAATGAGTATGGGTGCGTTGGGTTCCTTTCGTAACATGTCCACCTATGGTACATAAGTTATTAAATATTCAACAATATTTTCATTGAAAATTTATTTAAATCACAACTCAAAATTATAGGGGAATTTGGGCTCTCTCTTGCTATTGTTGAAAACCCTTAGTGACTAGGATATAATGAAGGTGATTTCAAAAAACGAGACTTAAGGTGTGAAAGATATTGAATTTTGAATAGTTTTTGTCATTGAAAATTTAATTAACAAAACCCCTAGCACTATTTTACAGGGACCCTCCCTTTTCTTACGTTTTATATCTCTAGTTCGCTCTCTCTTTCTTCAGCATCAACAAGAGCAAGTGGCACTCCTCTGTCTGTAGGTGCCGGGTGCTCCAAACTCTGGGACCTTTGTTGTTTGTCACGAACCAAGAAACGAGGAGGAGCAGGACGGAATCCCCTCGTTGGAAGAAAAAGAGAGGTGGGGAGGGCCCACCCCCCATCTTCCTTACGTGGTGTATGCTGCTATTGTAAAGCTCAAGAGGAACAGGGGTGGCAGGGGAGCTCTTTTGTGGTTTTGTTGCTGGGCAACGACACCTGTAGCAGAAAAAAATGAGGAAGTAAAAGAAGGAGAAGAAGAAGAGGAGGAACATAAAAAGGGAAAAAAAGGCGGGGGGGAACAAGAATGTGGAACTTCGCTGTGCCATTGTCGTTTTCAAGATTTCTGAACCTACCAAGTTCGGCAAGGTTTGGAAGCTTGCATCATTTGGGGGAGGCCCAGGATGGTTTGGAGGGTGTTCAATCCAGACCTCTTTTTTATTTTTCATTTTTTTCTAATTTTTCGAACCTAAGGCATAGATTTGGCACCAATATGAACTTGTCAACATTCTTTTTTCGTTTTTCATCCATATGGAGAATTTTTCATCAATAATTTGGATGATTTTTTCATCCATCTAGTTGATGAATAGTGGTTGGTGAACGGAAAGGTAGGCTAGTTCTCAGACAACATATTGGTGACCGTGCACTGGACGCTTTGACCCCTACAATCAGATAGATGTCAAACAATTTCACCCTTAAGACCAGACAAAAATTAGTTTTTAAAATTAATTTTCATTTTCATTTTGAATTTTCTCAAAAATTCATATCTTTCACATACGACATCAGATTTGAATGATTTTTACATTGTTGGATTTCTCTTACGAAGATCTATAAGCTTGCAATTGTGTAGACATTTTGGAGACTAAGAGTTTTGGAGGTCCAAAAGATATTTTCCCTATTTCTTGAATTGATTTGCATTAATTTTGGGGAAATTTACCTCTTTCGCATTTGGATGTGAATTCAGGTGTCGTCTTTGCCGTTGTGATTCTCGAGTGGGAGGTCACTTGTGTGAGGAGTTTCAATGTGTTTGGACTCAGAATGTTTTGGAGTTGCAAATTTGGTGTGTTAGTAGTTATTAATATTCGAGTATTTTCTTTGGGTGCAAGTACATAGATAGGAGCCAATGGGATTACTTTACAAAAGGATTGTGAGTCCTTTTTAGTCCTTTTCATTTTTTCATATGAAAAAATTTTGAATGAAATCTTTTGCAAGTTGTTATTAAAAATACATATAATTGCCCCAATAGATCACATGTTTTGTGTTAATCATTGTTGAATAAATATGAATTTTTCAAAGTGTGTAAATTTTGCCAAATTTTGCATTTCATTTTGAAAATTTATCATAATTTTGAATCATACCAAAATAAGCTAACTACTTTAGCTTTTTTTAAAAATATATATTATAAACTACAATTTTGTTTTGTATGTCATGCACATTTCACCTCATTTACATGTGGTAATGGAATCTTGAAATTTTTAATTTAAAAAAAATAATTTAAATTTTTTTAAAATGTAAAATTCCATATCTTTTAAATTGTGAGTGTTTTTTGAACTTGGGTAGTAGGTTGTTATCATCTAAATTTTCTTACCATCAAAATTATGTTATTACAATAATGCTTTACCTAGTCCTTTGTAAAAATAGCCACATCTAACATAACACCTATTCAAGTTCAAATGTCATTTTTTAAAACCAAAACCTAAAATTTAATTTAATGAATTTTTAATTTGAATTCCTCAACTTTCATATTAGTCATTTAACACAATTTGGAATGATTAACATAACTTTAAAATGTCCAAAAAAACATATGTAAAAAAATTCACAATTTACACCACTATTTGACATGTTTTTTGACTCCTTTTTCTATATTCGCACCCTTTTGTTAGTACATATCATTTATCCCTATGCATAGGTGGAAAAATGTTACACCATCAACAAATTTTTATATTTGAATTCTTATCGTAATTTTCGAGTGAAAATTACAAAAAGTGAGGGTTGTGTTGTATGAAAGTTACCCCATTTTTGTGTTGTTAGGATTGGACCTTTTTTCCCATTTCTATGTTGGTTGGGTTGTGGATTGCCCAAACATATAAATTAGGGTTTAATGGAAGGTAGATTGTTATTTATGTGGTGTTATTAAATTCAATGCTCTTGGTGTGAGATTGAAGTAATGACCAATAGACCTTTGTGATGGTGAGACTAGGTAGTAGACCACATTTGTTGTTTCTTTAATTGTGAAAGCCCTAAGTGCATTTTGGCCTTCTAAAACATTTTTGGGGATGGAGGTGCCATAAACATATAAGTGCAACATCCTTGGGTTACCATGTAACCGAAATTTGGGGGTTAATAATAAATTACAACATGTTCAACATCCATATAAGATTAGTTGAAGTCATAAGTGCATCAACCCTGTGTTATGGTGGTTTTAGGTTGTTTGCCCATATTAAGGTTAAAGTTCACCATGAATAACATTCAAGTTTTTGAGACAAGGAACAAGTTCATTAATGTACCCACAAGGTGGGGGGTGAAGTTTAAACCACCCATGGCACTTGTAATGTTTGTGGAAGCAGATTCCTTGGATTCAAAAGCATATTTACCTTTGAAAATAGTTTTTACACCATTGTTGTGGGACATGGAGGACATGTATGGCACCTCCAAGGGACCACGCCAATATTTGGGAATGGTTAACATCATCGAATTCGATGATTTCATTTGAGAATTCGACACTTGGTGTGATATGCAATAGCTACGAAATCCATAGTTGTTTACCCCTTTCCTTGCATGAAAAAGTTTGTTTTTGCATTTGGAAGGCCACCCATGGATGATTACTGATGCGCTCCTAAGTCCTTTGTTGAACCCACTTGAGGGTCCAACTATGTAAAGTTGCGGAAAGTTGGGATTTGGGGGCCGCTCCCGACTTCCAGCACTAAAAGGGGGTATAGGGGCGTGCTAGAAGTCTTGGGATTAGACTAGGAAGAGGGACTAGATTATTAAGCTTGAATCTGCATCCAAAAACCAACGACAAAGGGTTAGTTAGCATTCGGGAACACCCTTGGGTGTTGGGACGAGTCATGGGCACTTTGACACACAAGACTCACCACGGCCTGAACTCGGGGGAAGCCACCACCTTCCCCCAGATAGTATTCTCTGCGACTTTTCGTTGCACCTACATCCAAATGGCTCTTTTTCTCGGGACTCCCAAGTTGGAGTCCCGAAATTGTCCCGGGTTGGAGTCTCAGAACTTTGGGAACTCATATCTCTCAACTGTAGAGTCCGATCAAGACGAGGTCTAAACCATAGTTGTAGCTCTCTTCGAGAGCTTTTCAACGCCATGTCGCACTCTAGAATTGGATGTCGGAAAGAAGTCGATTCCTGACTTTTAGTGGTTAGGAGTCAAATTGTCAATTTGACTCCCGACCCTTCTTTTGACCATAACTTGGGTTGCAAATTGCAAATGGCTCATGCGAGGCCATTTTGGACATGTACACTTCAAGACCTTTTCAATGAGACCAAGAATACAAAAATTCAATAAAAGATCAATGGCCGAAACCATCACAGGGGAGACACAAAGAGGGAAGGCCAAAGAAAAGTCAAAAGACGCACAGCTTGCAGGAACCAAAAAAGGGAAAAGGCTAGTCCCTCTTGTGGTAGGGTTTAGGGTTTAATATTAAACCTGAGTTTAAACCCTAAAACCCTTCAACATACCACTAGAAATAAAAGCTTCTGTCACTATTTCTGGATTTGAAATCTTAAGACTTTTATAATTTGTTTGTCCAAGTCAAACTACCTATGTGTAAGGGTGTTATTGTACCTACCCACATGTCTAGAACCTTGATGATATGAACATGGAGTGCAACTCTTCAACTTGGCTAGTGCCTGAAACCCATTGGGAGCTTACTTTGGTTTGGAAGAAATTTACTACCTAAAATGTGCAGACTTAAGTTCTTTACACCATTGTCTAGGAATTTCCAAAGTGGTTGGGGGGGGGGCGGGGGAGGATTTTTTTCATTTTTCCTTTATTCCTGACATGTTCCTCTCAAGTTCCCAATGGGTTCCCATCAGGTTCTGAATATGTTCCTCATGTCCCCAAAATTCTGTCCCTACCATTAGCCTTGGCGAAAAATGATGATGAACAGTTTTGGAAAGAGCAATTTCAGGCAGCCAACGGAAGGCTCAGCATGCACTCTTGAACGGTCCAGTCTTTTTCTTTTTGAAGGGCCAGAAGGGGAGGGAATTTTTGTTTTTTTACCTTGTTCCATTGGTTAGCTAAAGGTATATTTCTTTTAACAAATTTGGCCTTGGTAAATAATGGATTGACATTGACATAAATAGTGATGAATTATTCAAAACCATATGAGAACATAAGGAAAAAAAAAAAAGTTGATTGTCACACTTGGAGTGCACATCAATGGGGGGCTCAAATTGTTTAAAATCTTCACCTCACTTTGTGTCCCTTGGTTTAGCAAATTCTAATGCATGATCCATAGCAACCATCAGTAGTTTATGGCCAAGGTCCAAATAGCTCCCTGTCAGATAGCTATTTCCACTGAACCCATTTGAAAAAAAAATCATCATGAGCAAGCCCTTCATTCCAAAGAATAATCCCCCAAGCAAGTTCCAAATGCCATTGGAAATTGTTGAAGTTTTTAGAGAGGGAGGGTTGTCAAGTAGGCTTTGCTGCCATTTGACTAGTTTTCTTCAGTGAGGTTTCAGAAGACCCTTTCTTTCACTGGAGAAATTTCATCAAAAAGTGAACTTTCAAAATTGAAAAATGAAGTGATTTTTGGGGATTTCAATCCACCGTAAGCCAGGCAAAAAAAGTGATTAGATTACAGTAACTAGTCAAAAATCTAAATAAGATGATTGAGATATGGTACTTGGTTCATTTACGTATAGGAGAAGGTCTCACTATGGGGGCCTTCACTGCGTAAATCAATGATACTTTTTCTTTTTGTTTTTTTGAAGTGAATAATCATAAAAATTGATCTTCCAAAAATTGAAAGACCCTGTACAAGTTGTATTGGGCATTCCGGATTTCGAAAGATCTAGCAAAATAAAAGTAAGTCTCAAATAAGTCTGAGATAAATGAAAAAAACTCAAACAAGACAAATTCAAGCTAGAGAGTGACCTGAAAATACAAAGGAAAAACAGTGCCGATGCTTTAAAAGATCACAAAATTCATTCAAAAACTATTGTTTCAGAGGCATAAGCATTTGGAAAGGGTAAAATCTTGAAGTCTAGCTCATGCTCTTTGCACATTCCCAAAGCAAGCAGAAGCTGAAATTGAATGGGTTGTATTGAAACAATAGGCAAGAAAATTGCCAGTTGTGGAATTGACCCCATTTCAGAATCCCCTATTGTCACATGATAAATCCATCAAAACCTAAGCTTGGTTTTTTGGTGTACCTACAGAGTGCCTTACCTGGCATAAAAAGCCGGGGGGGCTTTACAAAAATCTAATCTCTCACCTCCACAGGCATTACATTTTTTTAAAGTTCACCATCATCTTCTTTCTTGTGATACCTGCAGGCACCTTCAGGTATGTATCATGGGATATACATTTTTGAAATGCACACGTTTTTTATGCCACGTAAAACCTGAGGGGCAAGCTTTAATGAAGTCAGGCTCATGCTTGGCTCCGCCTTGTGGGGCCCTTATTCTGACCCCCTCAGGCTTTACCCTACACATAAAAACCTCTAAAACTTTTGGTAGTTACACATTATAATGCACAATTACTCCTCCAGGCCCACAATCAAGAGTTCTGTTTTCGTGATAGGAATTTTCTTTTCATGGCTTTACAAAAAATTACAGTAAACCCCTTTTATAATCACGCCCGTTTTAGTCACATTCTCATTTACATCACACATTTTTTTGGTAATCATCCATTTCAGTAAGAAATGTCATTTTTTTTAAGTCACTATCACACTTGTTATTAGCACAAAATATTTGCAAAGCTTTTTTTATAAATGTGATTATAATGGGGAAATTTAGGACAAATATTAGGATTTTGTAAATTGTAATTCCCTTTAGCATTGTTAGTGTTGTTTTGTGTTCAAGTTGTGCAAACTAATAACAATGAATTTAGTTGAAGTGAAAAGAAAAAAACAACTTTTTGGTGCAAACGAGCAAAAGATGTGTGAACTTACCAAGAAAGCAAAAAATCTTAATTATAAAAATTTAGTTGACAAGCTACACAAGCCAATAGTTAAGGAGCGCAAACTCAATGTAAATCATAACATTAAAATAGGCAAAAATCACAACCTTCTTCAAGTTTAATAATGCATGGTAAAGTTTAGAATAACCCATGTAAGAAATTTAAACAATTGGCACCTTTATTCTAGCACAAAAGAGTTATTTTGTAAGGTTTTTTTTTTAAAAACTAATAGTCACAGTCTTGCAAGGGTTTATATGGAATGTGATTATACACATTTAAATCACAATTCGTTAGTGTTATAAAAAAAGTGGTTGCCAAAGGTGTGATTATAAAAGGGGTTTACTGTATAAAGCTTCATTCTATAAAGGTTGCATTGACCTTTACACCATGTAAAGCCTACAAGTGAGAGCATTATTGAGATAAGGCTTGTGCTTGAGTTTTGCCTCGCATGTCGTTAATTTTGTAATGCTTTCACCTTTAGGTTCTACTTTACACAAATGTGTTTTCTTCATAATCATGTGTTGACACAATAGAATTATTTGTAAAGTAACCTTGTTTTCACCTTGTCTTTGGGCCTCCTTTCACCCCTATCCCTTTTTTTAGTGGTATCCATGAAACAAGGAAATTTTATTAAATCTCATCAACATTTAATGTACAAGGTTTGAGAATAATTATAACAAATGTACAAGTAATACTAGTGAAAATATATGTAACAACAATGAAAACGCTTAAGAAAAAAAAATGATAGAATGAATTCAAATTTACCACCAAAAGTGATAGTTTTCTCAGTTTCACCCCCCCTCTCTCCCCCATTGAATGTTAATGTATTTTTTGGCAAGTTTTCTTTAAAATCTCACCCTATGTATGATCAAACCAATGGTTTTTTTTGGCAAAATTTTGGCAAGTGGTGAGGTTTAACAAGGCCAAATTGCATGGCTTTGTTAAAATGGATGGATCTTAACCATTCATTTTGCCATAATCCTAACCATTGGATCTAGGGCTAGTCTTAGATTCAATCATGTGAAAGGCAGGAATTGCTAATAGGTTGACATTGACTTGCCACAAATGGCCAGCAATTAAGATTAGTTTCATCAATGCCAACTTTCAGCCACCTTGTAGCCAACTTGTTTGCCCATCCATATATGTGTTCATGAATTAGGTTGTTGATCATGCATTATGTTGATTATTGTGACATCACCACCTCCCCTTGCCATGTCTTCATTGTGATTGGCAAGACTTGTTTTGTTCTATTGTTGGTTACTTGCTAGTGCTACATTATGGCATAGAATGCCAACAATGGTTGGCACCAAGTGGAAATTGTAACATGTTTATAAGGAGTTGTTGTAGATGTGAACTTCATGTTGAAAAATAATCGGCGACAGAAGGAAGAGGATTTAGTCGTTGATGTTCATGTGGTTGCAAACATACAAAACTCAACTTTTGTTGGGTTTTTAAGCTCAAAATACGTACCCTTTTTCTTAACCCAAACAACTTTTCTTTTTCCCTTGTTGTTTATTTCTCCTTCTCATCCACTATATGTGTGGATTTTACTTCGAGATCAACCTAGACATTACATTATGTTTACATAAAACAATTTGAGGTTCAATTTTGCACTATATGTTGTTTGTTCATTTTGTGCATTTCTCACAACAACCATCAGCTGATTTTAAATACATATTATTTTAGTGCATGTCTATTTACTATTGTTGACATTGCATCGTACAATTATAGCTTGCTTGTGATTCCATATTCTCCTAACCCATCGATGGTGTTGTTGCCTAAATTTATTGATAAAAACAAGAGGTTCAACCTTTCGTAGTCATTTATTCAAAAAAAAAATCAAAAAACATAAATGGGGACGAAATTGTGTGTTCCAAGAAATCTAGGCTGCGAAATTACCATGGGTAGAACTATGACGGGTTGCAATGGCAAATTAAACATGGTTCATTGCAAAGTATGTAATGAGATTGACAAAAGGGAGAAGTTATTGGTGCCAAAGTTCAATAGTCTGTAGAAGCATGCAAGGAGACAAAAATGTAAAATTGCACTCCCTAGGCATGATGTGGGACACTATTTCATGTCCATCAATAGCCAACATGTTACAAATGAATGTTTGTTTACTAACATAGGTCAAAATTTTGTTGTAGACATGGTGTGTGTTGGAGGTTTGGTTAGTGAGAAGAAACAAAAGTTCTTGCAATTTGTAGCCATATTTTGGTTTTTGAAATTTAATCGACCTTTCATTAATTTTGAAAGCATGAAGATGTTATTTTGATTTCTTGAAGGTGAAAACATGTCTCACAAGCATTGGAATGATTCATCAAATTGGGAGATGGCAAAAATAATACATCACATTATCATGGAGTCCATGAAAGTTGTTATCCAAAAATAAAATACATCATTGTCAGTTATGATGAGGTAACCACTATTGACAACCAATCATGGTGCAGTGTGCATGCACACATTGTTGATGGCTTTAAAAGGGTCCCATTATTGTTGAACCTTGCGAGGTTGCTTTGTGGAAGCACTATTGATAACCTCATTGCATTGATACTAAAGTCATTGATGGAGTATGGGGGTTTGACAATAGAACATGTTGTTAGTAAGCTTACATGTTTTACATATGACAAGGTTGCGATGTTCATGAGCATACAAACCAATGTTGTTACACAACTCAAATGTAAAGCAGTGCACCATTTATAATCGAAGTGGCTTGCCACATCACACCAACCTAGTAATGTAGACCTTTTCTAATCAACCTTTGGTTATTAAGCTTGAAAACTTGTTGCAAACCACTCACACATATTATTCTTCACCAAAAAGGCACTTTGAACATGGCAACCTTGTCAAGCTGCTTGAAATTAAAGGTTTGAAATTGCTCCACAATGTAAAAGCTATGTGGATCTCCATGTCGTCCCTAATGAAAAGAGTGTTTGTTGAATACAAAACCCTAATGGTTCACATGAACAATGACTTAAACTGTGTGGTGGCAACAAAAACAAACCTTGAGTATCTTTGTGATGTTGAAGTGGTAATGGGGTTGATGTGCATCATGCCCATGTTAAAGGCAATTCATGCATTCATTAAGTTTGTTCGAGCATGCGACACATTTGTGTGTGATTTTGTGATTGTTGTTAAATTGTGTTGTGCAAAATTATACAAGTTGTATTCTAATCCAGAAACAAAGTATGGCCAATAACATTTCAAACTATTCTCAGACTTGCATGATTGTAGCAATGACCAATTGCTTACTTCTTGGTGGATTAATTAAACAACAAACATTCAATATGTGATTTTTGATTTTTAGGGAAACAATATCAGTTACATGAGAAATGCCCATACAGTAGGGTGTTCACTCAAGCCACCAGAGAGGATTGGACAACATATTTTGAAATTGTCAAGCTAAAGTGTTCACATGCTGCTATGTGGTTGATTTCAAAATTTGAGCGTCAATTCCCAAGTCAAGAGTTGTTGAATGCCATGTGCATCACATATCTACAATACTAATTGAACCTTCTTAATGAAGACTCATTCTAAAATCACTTAACCTTACTAAAGGTTCATTTCTATTTTGCAAAAACCATTGGTTCAAATTTTGATTGGGTGAAGATCCCAACTTTCGTTGATGAAGGCATACCTAATCTTGGAACATCTTTTTTCAAGATTACTATGCAAAGCAACCATGCACTTGCTTTGGAAATACCAATATTACATGACCAAGTCATTCAGTTGTGGTCTAAACTTACATCAAGCACCCTTTTCTAACATTGATTATCTAAATATTTTGCTTGAGTAGAGTTATTTGTAGTTATGATTTAGGGTAATGTAGAAGACAAACATTGTTTCTCCACATTG
>Ga0116231_10011593_pt1 | contig 13457 bp, 10 predicted proteins | sample S1TSphgellanicum_2_FD_89695 | JGI IMG/M metagenome (GOLD analysis project Ga0116231, IMG submission 89695) | Host-associated microbial communities from peat moss isolated from Minnesota, USA - S1T2_Fd - Sphagnum magellanicum MG | ecosystem: Host-associated > Plants > Peat moss > Unclassified... | reverse complement strand
TATATCAATGCCATTTCAGGACATGTTGTTACAATGTCACTTTAACATCATATCAATGATTGTATCAACATTGAACGTTGAACATATTGTTAAGGTGTTGTAAAAGCACTCATACAAAGAGGGAGCAAGTTTGTGATGTAAGCAATACCCCTTATAACTTGGACCAAATTAATTCAATCCATTGTCTTTCCCGAATACCTTCATGAAGGTATTGGAATTGCATTGCTTTTAGGTTTTGTTTTGGCTATGTAGGGTGAAAGCATGATAAAGTAGACACAAAAAGTGAGTGTTGCAATGTAAAACTTGGGGTTTTTGAATAAAACATGTAACAAGTAGATGATTAAATGCAAATAATTAAAAAAACATTTTGGTTATCCTTTCTTAACTATTGTTAACATTGATTTGCAAATATGAATTGATGTAATCATGTTTTTTCAAAGTACTTGCAAGGTTATGAATCAAGCCTTCACATTTGTGGATTGTTTAAAAATAGACCAAAAAGTACTTCAAAGTACTTGAAATTCTTTTGCAAGTAGATTTTCTTTTTGGGTGCATTTCAATATTGATGTGTTAGATATTTTAATGCAAGTTTTCAAGTCCATTGAGGTTTATTTCATTATTAAATTCATCCACAAACATGTGTAAAAATGACCTAATTTTGTGGGTACTTTTGGGGTACTTTTTGGAGTTCAAATGAAAAGGGGAAAATTGATCTGAACTCTTAAAGGAAGCCTATAGGTGCTCATAAATTAAAAAATCTACTTCTAGAATTTCATATTTTATGTAAGGCTTCATTGTCACAATTACACAAAGTAGAATAGTGCAACAAGTAACTTGTTATGTTGACATGTGTCCTTATTTGTTTGAAATGGACTAGTCAGTCAAAGGTCTAAAGCCTATATTGTTTATAAGTGATTTGACCATCAACTACTGAGTTGAAAAAAGTGCACACACAAATTTTCTATTGTAATTTGGGCACATAGGGTTAGGGATACTTGTGCCTTTGAATGTGTTGGTCATTGTAGGACTGTCTTAATTTTGCCACAAAGCTCACTATGAACTCATGAAATATGATGCAAAATTTTAGTGGTTGATTAAGGCATGAGCATATTAACATCATGGAAAGCAAGCAAGGTAATGCATTAAAGAGCAGTTTGGTGTCAAGAGACAACAACTTGCAAGGCAAGGTTCTATTTAAATGTTGCAGTTGACATGACCAGGGAGAGGAAAAAACCTTAAGCATTTGAGGTCTTGTTTACATTGACAATTTTGTTTTGATCCATTTTACTTTGGGTGTTAATCCCCACTAAAGTAAGCTTCATGGAGTAAAGTTCTAAGGTTTGAGATGAAAACAAAGGGAATCTTTATATATGTCTCTCAATTGCAGCACTTTTGTTTTTAAATGTCTAGTATGATATTATAGTCTTAGGTTACCAACATTTATATTCACATTGTATTCTTGATTTTATTTCCTTGTACATGAAATTTGAATAGGGTTGATTTAGATTATGCCTTAAGTTTCAAAGGTTGTGAAGGATATGTTGGTTAATCAATTTGAGAAGGGGCATTTGTTTCCTTTGTATGCATTTCAACTATTGTTACATTAATGAATTCAAAAAATACACATAGGTGAACTACCCACTATTGTTGTGCTCTAAATTTGTGAATATGAAAAATGAACATCAATTTTGTTCAAATTGTTATGTAAACACTATTTGGTCTCTAGTATGTGCATTAGATGACAAAATTAGAGGGCTTGCTTTGCTATTAAGTCATGATCGGTTACTAGAACACAAGGTGGTTTTACTACTTTGAGAACTATGTTTTGCAATTTTAGGTTTAAGGATACTTTTGGGGACAATGATGTTAATTGTGTGTGAAGAATAGTCTTAAGCCTTCCAAGACGAGTTCATTTAAAAACAAAAAACCTCACCCTTCATCTCAAAGTTGGAAGAGAAATTAGGGCTCCATTTACAATTGGATTTAGACATAGTTTCCAACCAAGGGCTAAGTTTACTACCGTGAGGAGCTTGCTTGGTGTTAGGTGGAGCAAAGCTACTCATGATTCATGAACAAACTTGGAACGATTAGTCAAAATTTTGAAAATGTTGGGGACTAATATTTGTTTATCAAATTATAATTATGTTTGTGGATTCTACATGCTATTAGAGTGAAAAAACACCTTCCAAGGTGAGGCCTTGTTACTTGACTATGGGAGACATTGTTGAACATCAATAACACAATTAAATTGATTGTTATAGTTTGCATCATCCACCCAAGGTACTTCAACATATTGCACATTAGTGAAGCTTGGATAATTTTCATACTAGTACTTTGAGTTCCTTCAAATGCAAAGTTTCATGGACTCTCCTCCACAACCTTTGTATCCACATTGTGACCTTGAGTTCCTTCAATTACACATTCTTGGGAAAAATCTTGTAAAATATTAAGGTTTGCAAAATACTCTTGAATCCTTATTGTTTTTTTCAATTGAGTAAGCAACATTTGTTCATTTTTTGTAAACAAGTGGAGAGAATTTTTTCTACTCATGTACACAACATTTTTCAAAGCTTTATTTCTTGGATTTTTTTGCTACAAGAAAATGATTGGTGGATTCTCAAGGTTTCACAAGTACCAATTTTAGTGTGTTCATAATTATTGCAAATAGGCAATAATAAGGCTAAGTGCAATAAGTCATCTATTGTTCACAAAAACGAAATTGTAATAGCAAAACAAGCATAAGAAGATGCCATCCAAAACAGGTTTGGTGTTCGTTACATATAATTTCTCACTTCATTTCATTGTTTGGGATTATTGAATGGGAGTTTGGCCTTCCACAAGACTTGATGTAGTCTCCCTACTAAGAAACAAGCTAATAAAGGAGTGATCATATCCTAGTTAAGGAGTGTAATAACTTTCTACATATCGCTACTTTGTCCACTCTTTAGTTTCCTTTTAACCATTACTACTTTGGCTTGGTTGATTTAATGTCAAAATTACACCCTAGGTTAACAAGAAATATGCTCTCCATAAAATGGTTGTTTCCTTGTGGGATGATATCATAGGGTGAACTTGAAGCTCCATGATCTTTTTGTCTCATGGCAAAAGCTCCATAAAATGCCAAAAGATATAAAGTATGAAAAATCTCCAACTTGTCAAGATTTCAAGTCTAATTACACATAGTTACAAATTACCTTCTCCTTTATTGATTTAAAAACCACTTCTAAATCCATGTTACATGTTATCAAATGTTCAACAATGTTGTAGAAGATATAAGTAGCTTGTATTTATAGAGTACCTCTTTTCTCTATATGAATCTTTATTAACCTTTTGAGAAGGCATAATTTATGTCTTCTTTGATTTATTCTAACCTATTGCTCTACTTTGAAAATCATAGGTTACAAAAAAAATGAGAATACTAGAGGGTTTTAAGAGAATAACAATGGTCAAAATTAGTAGCTGATGATATTGGACATGATGCAACAAAGAAAAGTTATGACAGTGGCTTCCCTAAATGGAGAAAATGTGGAGCAACTACCAACAAATTTGTGGCAAACTTGGATATTACTTTACGAAAGTTCAATGATGAAAATAAAAGAAACATTGTGCAAAGAATTATGGAACATAAAATTGTGAGGGCATTTTTGCCCAAGCACATTAGATTTAGCAAGGGGTTAAAGAAAGCATTACAAGGTTTAAAAGCATGGGAGAGGCATATGCTACATTAACATCTACAAGGTAGGGTCGAAATTCCCAATATAAAAATGTACTAATAACAGTAATGGTGTGAAATGCCCAAAACACAAGTCAAATTCATATTGCCAATGCCATTGGTGCCTCAAGGTACATGATTTGAAAAGCATTGGAACGTCGTGTGCATGTTGATGAAACATGAGAAAATTTGTGGGGGCAAATTACCCAAGAAATGTCGTTGTGACATGATAAGTGAAGGAGATCATCAAGAGGTTTTTAAATGGTGGGAAATAAATACAATAGTGTCATCGATACAAAAGGATGTGGAGTGAAGGCACATGAGTGCCAAGGTGTTTGAACAACACCCAACACATTACTTGCAAGAATCTCAGGTACATTTGTTAAAACTTTGTGCTGCTTGATTCTAAACATACAAGTACAATGATTAGTTTGTAATTTTGGTTGCCATTTCTATTCATGTAGGTAAGTTTATGTAGTAGTTGTGATTCCCAGTTTCATCTTCTGAGGAAGTTTAAAATAGGAAATCTTCTTTTGTTGTTGTGCTTGTGTTCAAATTTACTACTTTTGAAAATTTTTGATCTTGGTGTTTTGTTTCCTTATTTTTTTCCACTTATGCATGATTGTAGTCTTGTTGTGGGTTAGGATCTAGTAAGAAGTTAATACTTGCCTACTTCATTGTTACTTTGTTACTTCATTATTTAATGTTTTTACTTGGATGGATGCATGACTATGTACTTGCGACAAATCTTGGAGTTACTTGCCTACTTCACCAACTATTGGCTTGGAAGGGGTACTTTAGTAAAGGGTTTATCTCTACTTGACATGCATGGCTATGTACTTGTTGAAGATGTGAAGTTACTTGCCTACTTGAAGCCAAGTTTTGGTTTAAATTGGGTACTTTGGAGATGGATTGTTGTCTATTTACATGCATGTTTGTTTACTTATTATCTAGGTTGGGAGTTATTACCTACTTGGTTAAGGACTATATGTACTTGTTGTAGGTTATGGAGTTAGTTGCCTACTTGAGTAACTATTGCTAGTTTTAGTGGCTACTTGGCATGAATGTGGTCTATTCACTACTTTCAAATTATTTACTTGTTTTTGCTTGTAGGGTTATTTGCCTACTTGTTTAAAGTTTTATTCTACTTGTTCTAGTTGTCTAGTATAATGCATTACTTGTAAATATTTGATTTTGCCACTAATGTATACTTGCAGTTTCTAGGGTTTAGATGTCAATTGTTTTATAAGTTCCATAAAAGCTACATTTATTTTGGAACTTGGCATTTTGCAACTAGACTTCTACACATGGTTCATGAAAGTTCATGTAAAGTGTAAGGTTGGGCTTCAAGCTTTTGAAAAGCTAAAGCCCTACTATGTGCACCACATGCGCATGCAAGTATCATATAGAAATGGTGGAATCAACACTATGCAAACAACCTCAAAAGGAATTCATGGTAGAATGTGTAATTGCAACTATGATATCTACTACTTTGAAACTCCATGGCACTACATTGTTGAACGAATATAATTCTCTGGACTCACTAACATGTGGACTTCGAGCTTATGTTCAATGGAGGATTTTGTATGGCATAATACGTGTTGTCCAAAAGGTGAGTGCTTAAATTGTGGTGTAGATATGCTCTAGACATGCCCTACTGAAGAGAACAAACATCTTGCTCACTATATGCAGTGGAAGTGTTATGAGTTGGTTATTCAGGGTAAAACGTGGGCTAGAAATCCCAACAAAACTTACGGTTACAGTATAAAGAGACAACAACAAGAGAGTTCTTGGACTATTTGAGGCCAAAGTTGAAATTTTTTGTGATGCACAATTATGTGTCCAAATTCCAAGAGGAACAATATAATGTCCGTTTAGACACATTTTCACCTGCATCTATTTTATTAGCTATGGATTTTACAAATAACTATTCATTCCAAGACTATAATTTGAAGTCCAAGAAATGCATTGGCATTCTTTTTAAATAACAATTTTGGAATCCCACATACTTGGCCAATCCCACATCTACCCAAAAGAAGCTGGATTAAATATCATTATTACATGTATGATGACAATGAGCATGATATGCTCTTTGTCCAACACTATTTTGAATTACATTGGGCACAATCGACCTCTAGAGGTATTTGCCCAAATGAACATCTTGTTTGGTATAATGGGTGTGCAACATTGTTTTGAATTACATTGGGCACAATTGACTTCTAGAGATATTTGCCCAAATGGACACCTTGTTTGGTCTGATGGGTGCGTAACCCAATTCAAATCATGTAAAGTGTTATCATGTTTCTAGGTACTCTACTTTCTTTATGGGTTATCAAATATCATGGTTTTATTTTGTAACATTTTCTAAACCCTAATTCTTAGTTTTTGGTATGTTTAGGTACCAAGCAAAAACGTGGAGTGATGTTTTACCCCATGGATGTCACATGGTGTGGTTCTACTTTGGGTCAAGCCGTGGGAAGGGTGTTCATGAAGGAGCTAGAGCTATTCACTAGAAGAAAAACATGTATTTTCAACTACTCTTTGCGACTAAATTTTAGTCACAATAAACATTTTGTAACTAAAATCCTTTTAGTCGCCTAAAATAAGTCGCATGTGATAAACTAGTTGCAAATGACAAAAGGTATTGTATGAAATAAAAAGTCAACAAATACATTTCATCCTTTGACTCCATTGTATATTATTGTCACATGCGACTAAGATGAAACTATTTTGGTCACAATTGAAGGCAAATCATGTGCTGCCACATGTTTTAATATATGATTATTTAAAATATTATTATTATTATTTTGAAATAATCTAAGACATTCAATTCAAATACTTGGATGATATTATATTATGACATGTGGCCCAATGTAAATATGCCATGTGGCATTTAAAAAAAAAAGGTTAGTAGGTACCTTGGTAGGTACATAAATAGGTGCTTACAATCCTTACGTACCTACCTACTTAGGAAAAAAAGTAAGTAGGTAAGTTCTACTTTCCTAAGTTAAATACCTACTCATATAGGTAGGTACTTAGGTAGGTAGGTAGGTAGGTACATAGGTCGACCTAGATGGGTAGGTCAAACTAGGTACTTACTTAGCTAGATAGATAAGTAGGTTGGGGAAGTAAGTACTTTAGAATTATGCATTATTTGTTTTTTTGTTTTGCGTTAAGCCCTTTGATTAGCTCATCCCATGTGCACAAATTTTTTAGTGTGAAATTGGATAGGCACACCCCCTTTGTTTATATAATGTTCAAAATAGGAATGAAGAACAAACAATATGGGGTAAGTTTTGAAGTTGCAACTTCCTTACAAACTAAGTTGTAATTCCAAAACTTTCTTCATGCCTTACTTTCTTAGTTTTTAGATTTTTAAATAATTCAAGTACTAGATAATTAGATAATCATTTACTTAATAATGATGAAATTTACATATATTTAAATTATAAACTATACGCTATAAATATTTAGTATTCATTATTAATTACTTAAATAAGTAATACCTTCTTAATATTTAACAAATTAGCTATCTAGTTATTCATAAGTTATTAATACATAACTCATAAATAATAATTTTTTAAAAAATATTTTATTATTTTTAAAAATCTGATCGAATTATATATAATATAATTAATTTGAAACTAATTTAATGACTATAATTTAAAATTAAATATTTAAAATATTTATTTTAGAATTATAAATAATGAATTAACAATTGTTATTAGAAAGTAAATTCTTACATGAATTTTAAAAAAATTATTATTCAATTAATTACATTACTTAATGTATAATAACATTTATTGTTGTAAAAATTATTATAGGTCAAGCAATTTTTTTCTCTTGGTAATTATTAATTATAAATACAATAATTTGTTAAACATAACATTAATTTTCATAATTACTATAAAATTACTATAAAATATTTATCATAGATGATTAATCACAAAAAAATTTAAGATAATATTATTATACAACAATTCATGAAATTAAAATCAGTAAAATAATTATTTTAATTACACTATAATTTTTCCAAAATTTTAATTCAGGTTTGAAGTTATGGAATGAGTCATGCTCTATTGTTCCTTTCAAGGCCTAACACTCTTGTAGTCCACTTTCTAGGATAGGAGGCACCATGTTGAGTGTGTTGGGCTCATTCTTGTCAACAACTTAACTATCTTGATAAAAATTAGTTGCAGAAACTTCAATTGTAGGTTATGGTTCCTTTGTAATGCAATTGGCATTTAATTTGTGCTTGCTCCTTGCAACCCACCTCAACCAAAGTGTTTGGGACTTTAGTCACAATGTCGTCCTATTTGACACCATCAATGGGCCCTACTATAAAAAAATAAAATAAAAAATGAACATTAAACTTTGGTTGAACTAATGATCTCATACCAATTCTGTACAATTCATATAGTTATCCTTCAAAGTTGTTATTTGATCTAATTGTACACGTCTAAGGAAACTTTACTAAATTTTACTTCTTCAAACAAGTGTTAATTTAAAAAATATTTAACAAGTACATGTGCACAAGTATAAAGTAAAACCACAAGTAAAAAATTCTATGACCTACAAGTTAACAAGTATGTTCAAGTCATCACTTGCCATTTTAATCTATTGCATATTCATTGTACATTAAAGTACTGCTACTTGTTACTTTGAATTACCTTGCTACTTGTAGTTCAAAGTATGTAGAAAAAATATCTTGTAATGTGGTTAGACACTTGGACATATTAGATAAGTACTTGCAAAGTACAAGTTCAAGTAAACAAGTATCTAAACAATTTAACAAGTATGCACAAGTAACAGCAAAAAATAAGGATTTCAAGGGTTTACAAGTAAAAAGAAGTAGATTCAAGTAATTTGATATACTTTGAACTAGTGCAATACTTGATTCACAACTAGAAATGCAATTCAATGTCCTACAATGTGGTTGGCCACTTGGACCACTTCAACATGTACATGTAGTGCAAGTGGCAAGTAACAAACAAGGAGAGGGTCTAATTACCTACTTCATTATAGAATCATCTACTATAATTACAAATGCACAAGTAATGTCATACCATCAAGTACAAAGACCCCCAAACAAGTGTTGAACTATTTAAATCCTAATGTAGATATTAAAATAGCAATTGTGAGACTCTAAGGGACTTGACCTACTTGTAAGACATTGTTATAACCTCTCTCACAGTAGGCTTGATCACTGCAATATACTTCCAACTACTAGAGTACAACTAGTTTTTGCCATCATGCTACTTGTGAACCAAGTGTTCAAAAAAACTACTGGAATCCAAAATTACACATGATTAGATTAGCAATTATGAAACTACAGTATTTGGCAACTTTTATTGGACTAAAAAAAAAAATGCACTACTTGTGAATCAAATGAAGAACTTAAGCTATGCATATTGTTACACAAAGTGCTAGTACCATCATGTAACAAGTGAAGTTTCTATTATAGAACTATGATGTATAATGCATGCAAACCAAGAACTATCCCACAAATGGGGAACATGTCATACCAATAAATATGTGGTTGCTTCAAAGATAAATTGTTACCCTAAATCCTAAAGACCAAAACAACACCCTAATCAAAACTAGGATAAATTATGGGCTATTTGTATCATTACCGAAGGGGGATGGGATCCCATTGGCCCTCCTATACTGCATTGATGAAACCTCTGCATCATCAGCATGCTATTGGGTAAAAATTTCGCAATTGGCTAGTGCTACATCCATAGCATCAGTCACAAACACCTCCTTGGTGGTGCCTTGAACCCTAAAACAAACAACACAATACAATAAATATTGCATATGAATTCAAAAACCTAGAATTCAAATAAAATTCAATATGGCATTGTTGGAAACTTACTAACCATGAATCATTTCTAAATCATGGTATTGTGTAAGGAGGCTAATCTTTTTATGCTACACTATTTTATTTAATGTAGACTTCTAGTTGTGCTCCATCCAACTGCCCTTGAATGCGTTTGCAAACCCGGCTTGAGTCATTCAAATCACAAGTGCAAGGTCCTCATCGCACTCTAGCTTAGCCTGCACATTGAAAGGCATGGCCCCCACACCCCATGTAGTCATGCCAAAAGGTTAAAGAATGTGGCTAGAAGTTAGCATCACAAGTGCAGGCTTAGGCAATTCAAGTGTGTATTGCAAATCAACTTGGAGCTTATCCCATTTCAGGAATGCATGCCTCTTGGCCCTAGCAATAACCTTTTGCTCATTGTGACAAAACCGGGCCAAAAGGTTGATCAAGACCAATGCATTCATTGCCGCATGATCTTGAACCCTTGGGCCTTGCTCCAAAATAAATGGGTGTTTGGGCTTGCCCAAATCCATGGTAACATTGTGATGCACCCACAAATGTTGCACCAAGTTATATTTGGCCATATAGGATGCATCACACCCATCAACCCTATAAGAAAATTTGGGCCCATCCTTTGCCCAATGGACACTTTCTATGGCAACCGAGGGGGGGCACAACCACATCCAAAATTTTAAAAAAAACAAAAAACAAAAAACCTAATGTGAAATTTAATATTCTGCATGAAGATTATCCTCAAAACAATGGAAGTATTGCATATATAGAGAAAATATTATAACACAAGATTAGGGTATGGCACAAAAAAAGAAAAAGTAAAACACTAGATGAGGGTATTACACAAAGAGATAAAAAAACAAAAACACAAGATGAGGGTATTGTTAAACTTTAGTATTGAAATTTGCATAAAATGAAAAAAACCCTAAAAATAAAAATATCACCTACAAAACCTAAAGGTATTTCCTATAAACTTAAACCAAAAAAAATGCCCCACCCACCTCACATGGAGAAGGAAGGTGGGGCATGTAAAGGTTTAAGGACCATAATTGAAAAAGGTATTGTAATCACAAATTTGACCAAAAAAACCCCATCCATCCTTTCCACTTGAGACGATGGGTGGGGTAATAATTATAATAAGTGAAGTTCAATGGCTATGTCACCTCCATCAATATGTGCATGGGGTTCAACATCTTCATTTGCATTTTCTTGCTCCAAAAATGGAGCAGCAAGAACTACATTTTCTTAGTCCTCTATCATTAAGATAGTTCTTTCCAAATCCATCTCAACTTGATCAACATTTCCTTTAGATGTTTCCCCAACATCTTCACTCACTTACACTTCTTCCTCTTCAACAATCTCACTTGCAACCAATGGAACCACATTCTCAACACTCATTTGTTGTCTCATCACCGTAGCCTCTAAATGTTTGTCATTCATGACATTTCCCATGCCATCTACAACATCTGCTAAAACTTGTTGATTATTCCAACATTCATTGCTTTCCTCCAAGTTTGCATCTAACAAAAACACAAACAACATAACATTATTTTAATTCTTAGTTCATCTTCCACTCTTTCACCAATTGTGCAGATGCAAAGCAAAGGACCATTAGGAGCTTGTAGGAAGCAAGTGAAAAAAAATTGATGACAATAAACGCTTGTTGTTCAACATGAGATGAGTGCCCATGTTTCTTACCTTGGAAACAACTAGAACGATATTGAATAGCAACATTGATCATCATTGTTATTGGGCGCCCTGCCCTAGAACTTGAAGAAGACAACGAGTTGCACTTGTCGTCTTGCTCCACAATTGCGAGAAAAAAAAAAAAAAAAGACAATGATGAGCAGCATGGTTGCTCTTCATCATTCTTTCTTTTGGAAAAAAATTAAAATGACGATGAGTAGGTGCGTTGTTCGTCATTATTACCTATGTAAGTTTTTGAACTTGAAAAGGATGACGAACATAGCTTGTTGTCCTCCTTCATAGCTGCAAAAATAAAAATAAAAAATGATGATGAGCAGTGCACCTACTCGTCATTGTTTTTTCTCTTCAAAAGAACTACAACAATGAACAACAGTGCTACTTGTCGTCATTACTTGTATTTGCCTTAGAGCTTCAAGAGGATGACGAGTGCCATCATCCTTCATAGCTACAAAAAAAACAAAAAAAAAAGATGAATATGAACAATGCGATTGTTCATTGTTGTTCTTTCTTTTGGAAAAGAACTAGATCAACGATGAACAACATTGTTGTTCATCGTTGTTAATTATGCTTGCCTCAGAGCTTGGAAAGGATGATGAGGCTGTGCTCATCATTTTCATTCACAACTATAAAAAAATTAAAAAAATTGGATGACGACAAGTAGTGCGGTTGCTCGTCGTCATTCTCTCACACCTGCAAAAATACCTGCAACCCATAGCAGAACGACGACAAACAACTATGTTGCTTGTTGTCATTTTTTCTCACCTACAACCCAAAGTTGTTGTGATGTGCACAGTAAGACCACAAAGAAATGATAGCTGTTCGTCATCATTTTTCGCACCTGCAATGCAAGAAAAGAGAAGGATGATGATGCCATTGTCATCTTCTTTGCAACAAAGACAAAAAAAGAAAAAGAAGAGAGGAGGAGGAGAAGGGAGCTTACCTTCAAGCTCCCACTTTAGCTCCTATTGCTTTTGTGTTCTTGCTGCCACCATGTTGAAGCTCCTAATGACGAGCAGCACTCCTAAAATACCTAGCTCCTCTTGCTTTCGCGCTCCAGCTGCCACCATGTTGAAGCTCTTGACAACAAGTAGCACTCCTAAAATACCTAGCTCCTCTTGCTTTCGCGCTCCAGCTGCCACCATGTTGAAGCTTTTGACAACAAGTAGCACTCCTAAAGGTCTAGCAATGGAAGTGAGTGCAAAAGGAGATGGGTGGGGAGGGGGCCAGCAGGATGAGGGAGGAAGGTGGGTTTAGGTTTGGAGGGTAGGTAGGAGCTTCCCATAAAAAACTTGGGGTCAGGGGTGGGCCAAAAATAAAAATGATAATAAAACTGTTGCCAGGAAAAAAAAAACTGAGCTAGGGAAAAATATCTAGCTAGGAAAAAAAGGAGGAAAAGAAAAGAAATCTGTTGACCAAGTAAACTGACCCCTTTGGGACAGTTTAATCCCATCCATGAAATCTCAGAATGGGATTTTTTGGATGGTGCACTGGTGGGTGCTGGCTGACTCAAGCCATTCCCTTCTTAGTAGGGCATGCAAATCAAATGTGTTAGTGTTATGTACTTTCTGCTCAATGTGTTTATTATAAAAAATATTTTAGAAACCTCAATATATAATTTAAAATTTAAGAATTGCAAAAAAAATCTGGGCCTCTGGATGTAGACTCTTGTTTAAGAATAAATAAATAATGAGATCTCAAAATCACTTCTAAATATGTCATTTAATTCTTCTCATTTGCTTCTTTCCGAAGGTGTTACAAAAATTACATTATAAAAAGCTTTAAAGATGTAATAAGCATTACAAATCATAATAAAAGGCTTGTTCATGCTATATGAGTTGCCACGCTGACCTGTACAATCACATTAACCAAATTCAAGTACAGTGAAATGGACATGTTTTTGTTGGAGTGCCAACAAACTAATTTGTTTGGAGCAAATGGTGTGACAATCTTTCATGATGCTAAACCTAAAGTCACCACAGTGCCTCTCGTAAACAAACACACACCTTTCTCAGTGGTGCGCATTGAATGGCACACTGCACTAATCTTGAGCTCTCTAAACCCTAAGTTCCTTGAGCTTGGTGAACAAGATTGAAAGGTCCCTTACATTCACATCTGTGTGCAATATTATACGCATAGCCCTAAGCAGCAGTTGGAGACCAGCAAACTGGTTGAACTTGCATTAAGTAATAAAGTTCCTTGGTT
>Ga0116231_10011592_pt1 | contig 13458 bp, 8 predicted proteins | sample S1TSphgellanicum_2_FD_89695 | JGI IMG/M metagenome (GOLD analysis project Ga0116231, IMG submission 89695) | Host-associated microbial communities from peat moss isolated from Minnesota, USA - S1T2_Fd - Sphagnum magellanicum MG | ecosystem: Host-associated > Plants > Peat moss > Unclassified... | reverse complement strand
CTGGGCGCGCTGCCGGTCAAGAAGTTCCAGTTCAAGAGCGACCGCCGCGAGCAGCAGCGCGGCGGCCACAACCAGCGCGACGCCCGCGGCTACGAAGTTCCCGAAGCCATGCCCGTCACGCCGCGCATGTATCAGAAACTGAGCGCCCGCATCGCCGGCAAGCCCGAAGAGCGCATCCTCAGCTACCTGATGCTCCGCTCGCTCAAGCAGGCCCGCTACTCCGAGGTCAACGAAGGCCACTTCGCCCTCGCCGCGCCCAGCTACACCCACTTCACCTCGCCCATCCGCCGCTACCCCGACCTCATCGTCCATCGCATCGCCAAAACGCTGCTGCGCGAGGGCATCTCAGGGAAGGGAACCGTCGCCGAAGACCGCCATCGCTCTCCATGGACTCACGCCAACGAAGGCCTGGGTTCCACGTCTCTAGGAAAACGGTTCGGCATTCGCGACCTGCGCCCGCCCGCAGCCGCCCCAACTTCCATCGCGGCGCCCATCCCCGAAGCCGAACTCGCCGCCATCGCCCAGGAAACCAGCGTCACCGAGCGCCGATCCGCCGACGCCGAACGCGAACTCGTCGAGTGGAAAAAAGTCCGCTTCATGCAGGACCGCGTCGGCGAAGAATTCGACGCCATGGTCCTCAACCCCGCCAAATACGGCCTCTTCGTCGAGCTCAAAGACCTCTTCGTCGAAGGCCTCGTCCCCATCGAAACGCTGGTAACCGACCGCTTCACCTACCGCGAAAACACCCGCGAGATCGCCGGCATCAACTCCGGCCGCGTCTACCGCGCCGGCGACCAGGTCCGCGTCATCCTCGACCGCGTCCTCGCCCTCGAACGCAAGCTCCAATTCGCCCTCATCGAAGACGAACCCCTCAAACTCAAAAAAGGCGGCACCGTAGCCGGCAAGCCCCCCAAGAAGAAAGCCCCCGCCAAAGCCGGCAAAGCCAAAGCCTCCCGTCGCGAAGCGACCCGTCCCGGCGGCAAGCGCAAATTCTCCAAAAAAGGTCGCCCGCGCAAATAACCCCCAATTCCGGCATCGCGTCAGTCGGAAGGGTACGGGCTTTAGAGGCAGCGGAAAAACTCAATCTTGAAGGCTTTGTGAAAGGGCACGACTTCAGTCGTGCCGATAAAGCCAATCAAATCAACAGGGCTTTAGCCCCTGAGGGAAAGAGACCTGCCAAACTGACCCATTAACTGTAGATTCAAACCGATCCCAAACATCGCAACGTATTTCACCGGAACCTCCATCACCCCGGCAGCGGTTTTCTGGTCGCGAAATGCGTCCTGAACATCGAGCCGTCCGAGCAACGCGCTCCACTGATTGCCAAGCAATTGAAAAAGCTGGGCGCGCCTCGGGAGTGCTGGGTCTTCGGAAATCAGTTGGACGGTAAGCAAATGCCGCTCGATGAAGCCCTCGAAGCCTTGGTCGGATACCGCTCTGGAACTATCGCATCGTGTATTCCGGGAAAGCTGGCGTACTTCGAAGGCGAGCAAGATCGCGTCATTCTGCGCGCCGTTTGAGATCTCGATCCGAATCTCCCTCTCTCCATTACAATCAACTCAGGAGCCCAAGACCCATGGCACACACAGTCTTCTGCGTACGCAATAAGAAAGAGATGGAGGGCCTCGACGAGCCGCCCTTCGACTCCGAATTCGGCCACAAAATCTACAAAAACGTCTCCAAAGCCGCCTGGGCCGAGTGGGCCGAGCGCCAAAAAATGCTCCTCAACGAGTACCGCCTCCAACCCTGGACCCCCCAGGCGCAGAGCTTCCTCGTCGAGCAAATGCAGGAGTTCTTCTTCGGCGACGGTGCCGCCCTCCCCGCCGAGTACGTCCCGCCCAAGGCGTAAGCCGGCCCACAAGACCGGCTCACTCGTGTAAACTTACGGAATGGAACCCCACGCCGGCCTGTTCTTGGCCGGCTGCCTTGTGTCGGGACGTGGCTCAGCCTGGTAGAGCACTCGCTTGGGGTGCGAGGGGTCGGCAGTTCGAATCTGCCCGTCCCGACCAATTCTCTCTAAATTCCCTCCATGCAGCAGGCCCTTCTGCCGCAACGGTTCTCCGCTCCTTGCCGGCAATTGCAGCTTGCGCGTGGCACAGGCGCGGAATCCCGCGTCTCCAGCCATCTCGTCTCACCGGCCCCTGCCAACACAACTCCACCGCCGACAATCTCTCTCGCTTTGGCGGGGAGATGCGCTAGCATAGAAACTCTTAGAGTGAGCGGCGCCGATTGCCCCGAGTCGACCGAGAGCGCCAGGAGTCGAGCAATGGAATTGGAAAGCATCCAATTTGGCGAAGCGCTTGGGGAGCAGTTGCCGCCGCTGTCGCCCAACGCTGCGGCAGTCGAGGCAGACCGCTGCCTATTCTGCTACGACGCGCCCTGCACCCACGCCTGCCCCACTCACATCGACATTCCCCGCTTCATCAAGAAAATTGCAACTGGCAATCTTAGGGGTTCCGCCAACGCCATCTTCGCCTCCAATCTGCTCGGCGCCACCTGCTCCCGCGTCTGCCCGGTGCAGGAGCTGTGCGAAGGCGCATGCGTCCTGGGCGCGGATCACAAGCCCATCGCTATCGGACGGCTGCAGCGTCATGCCATGGATCATGCCTACGCAACCGGAAATTATCCAGCCGCGAACGCCGCGTCGACCGGCAGAAAAATCGCCGTGATCGGCGCCGGCCCGGCTGGCTTATCCTGCGCCGGAGAACTGGCGCGGCGCGGCCATGCCGTCACGATCTTTGAAAAACGCGAACTGCCCGGAGGCCTGTCCACCTATGGCATCATCGCGCTGCGCGAACCGGTCGACGTGGCCCTCGCCGAAGTCCGCATGATCGAGAAGATGGGCGTCGAGACCAAGACCGGCGTTGCTCTCGGCACAGATATTTCCATATCGGCATTGCGGGAGGAATTCGAAGCCGTCGTTCTCGCCATCGGCCTTGGCAAAACGCCGGGCCTGGGCATCGAGGGCGAAGAGGCCATCCTCGATGGTTTGGAGTTCATTGAAGCCAGCAAGACCGGCCAGGAGGCGTTGCACATTGGCCGCAAGGTCATCGTGATTGGCGCCGGCAACACCGCCGTCGATTGCGCGACAATTGCCAAGCGTCTCGGCGCCGAGCAAGTCACCATGGTCTATCGTCGCACCGATCGCGAGATGACCTGCTACGCGCACGAGTACGATTTTGCGCGCAAGGAAGGCATCGACTTCCGCTTCCTCAGCCAGCCCTCGCGCGTGATCCTGAAAGACGGCGAACCAACGGCGCTTGAGTGCCTGCGCGTTGCGCTCGGCGCAAACGATGCCTCGGGCCGTCCGGCTCCCGTCGCCGTCGCCGGTTCTGAATTTCGGATGGAAGCCGACCAGATCGTCAAAGCCGTCGGCCAACTCAAGCCCTCGCTCGCAACGCATCTAGGCCTGGAAGCGCGCAAAGGCTTCATTGCCGTCGACGAGAACTTTGCAACCAGTCTTAGCGGTGTCTACGCCATCGGAGATTGCATTCGCGCGCACGGCGCAGCTTCTACCGTGATGGCCGTGCAAGACGGCAAAATGGTCGCTGCCGCCATCCATCAAAGGCCGGCGAGCACACTGCAAGCAACATCCGCGGAGGTAGCGTAATCATGGCAGATCTTCGCATCGACTTCGCCGGCATCCGCTCTCCCAATCCCTTCTGGCTTGCCTCCGCTCCACCAACCAACTCCGGCGCGCAGATTCATCGAGCCTTTGAAGCCGGCTGGGGCGGCGCGGTATGGAAGACCATCGGCGCGCCCGTGCTCAACGTTTCCAATCGCTATGGCGCATGGCATTACGGCCGCCAGCGTATGCTGGCCATCAACAACGTCGAACTGATCTCCGATCGCCCGCTCGAAATCAACCTGCGCGAGATCGCCGAGGTCAAGCGCGCGTGGCCCGATCGGGCGGTCATCGTCTCCGCCATGGTCGAAGCCACCCCCGAAGCGTGGGGCGACATCGTGCATAAGATCGAAGACACCGGCGCCGACGGCATTGAGCTGAACTACGGTTGCCCCCACGGCATGAGCGAACGCGGCATGGGATCCGCCATCGGTCAGGTGCCCGAGTATTGCGAACAGATCACGCGCTGGGTCATGGACGTGGCAACCATTCCCGTCATCATGAAGCTCACGCCCAACATCACCAACATCGTCCTTCCCGCCCGCGCAGGCGTGGCCGCCGGAGCCAACGCGCTCTCGCTCATCAACACCATCAACTCCATTGTCGGCGTCGATCTCGACACGCTCGAACTTACGCCCAGCATCGGCGGCAAAGGCGGTCACGGCGGCTATGCCGGACCAGCCGTCAAGCCCATCGCGTTGAACATGCTTGCGGCGCTCGGCGCCGATGAACTCGTCGCCAACTCAGGCCTGCCCATCTCCGGCATGGGCGGCATTGCCACCTGGCAGGATGCCGCGCAATTTCTCCTGCTCGGCGCTTCCAGCCTGCAAGTCTGCACCGCGGTCATGCACTACGGCTATCGTCTGATCGAAGATCTATGCGACGGCCTCTCGAACTGGATGGACGAGAAGGGTTTCACTTCGATCGCAGAAGTCACAGGCAAGAGCCTACCGCGCGTCTCGGAGTTCAAGAACTTCGATCTCTCCTTTCGCGCCGTCGCCCGCATCGATCCCGGCAAATGCATTCAGTGCAACCTCTGCTACGTCGCCTGCAACGATACCGCGCATCAATGCATCGACCTCGTCTCGCCCCAGGGAGAGCTAGTCTCGCCGAACGCCTACGATGTTCGCTCCAATGGCAAGCAGGAAGCCGTCGAAACCCGCCCGCAACCCGTCGTTCGCGACGAAGATTGCGTAGGCTGCCGGCTCTGCTACAACGTCTGTCCCGTCGACGATTGCATTGCCATGGTAGAGCTGCCATCGGGACGAGAATCGGTGACGTGGGGCGAGTTGACGCTGACGAAACCTGAAGTTACGGAAGATTGGGAAGCGATGAAAGAGTACCGCGATCAAATAGGAATTCATATTCACTAAAACAGGCTCAGCTCGTGTGTGGAGATGTCGCAAATGGCGCTGTTGATCAGAGGAGGAGAGATCGTTACCGCGGAAGCGCGTTATCACGCGGACATTCTCATCGAAGACGAAACCATCACCCGCATCGCCGTCGAGATTCCCGTATCGACAGACGTTGAAGTCATCGACGCCACCGGAAAGCTCGTGTTTCCGGGCTTCATCGACCCCCATGTCCACATCCATTTGCCCTTCATGGCCACCTTCGCAAAGGATACACACGCCACGGCAAGTAAAGCGGCACTTATCGGCGGAACTACGACCTTCATCGAAATGGTTTGCCCCTCGCGCAAGGAAGACGCGCTCGAAGGCTACCGTCTCTGGAAGCGGAAGGCTGAAGGCAATTCGGCATGCGACTACGCTTTTCACATGGGCGTGACGCGCTTCGACGGGCAAACAGAAACGCAGTTGCGCGAGATCGTCGCCGACGGAACAGCCTCCTTCAAAATCTTCCTCTCGTACAAGAACTTCTTCGGCGTTACCGACGAAGAAATGTTTCAAACACTCAAGCTGGCGGCGGAACTGGGCGTCATCACCACGGCGCATTGTGAGAATGCCGAGTTAGTCAACCAGTTGCAGCAGCAGCTCTTGGCGCAAGGCAAGACCGGCCCCGAATGGCACGAGCCAAGCCGCCCCGAAGCAGTGGAAGCGGAAGGCACAACGCGCTTTGCAACCTTTTTAGAGCAAGCGGGCGCGACCGGCTACGTCGTCCACCTTTCCTGTGCTCCGGCATTGCGGGCGGCGATGGAAGCAAAGCTCCGCGGAGTCCAGTTATATGTCGAATCGGTCGTGCCGCATTTCTTGCTGGACAATAGCTACGCCGAGCGCGAAGGCATCGAGGGTATGAAGCACGTCATGTCTCCGCCGCTGCGCGACAAGCGGAATCAAGCCGCGCTTTGGCAGGCTCTGGAGACTGGATTGATCGATACCGTAGGCACTGACCATTGCCCCTTCGATGTAGAACAGAAGTGGCTCGGCGCCCATGCTTTCACCCAAATTCCCAATGGAATTCCAGGCATCGAAGAGCGCGTGAACCTCATGTACACCTATGGCGTCAAGCGGAGAGGTTTAAGTCTTCATCGCTTCGTCGATGCCCTCAGCACGCGCGCAGCCAAGCTGTTTGGCCTCTATCCACGCAAGGGATCGATTGCTGTCGGTTCAGACGCTGACCTGGTCATTTACGACGCGAATTACCAGGGTCAGATATCGGTCGCGACGCAACATACCAACAACAACTACAACGGCTTCGAAGGCTTTGCGATCGCCGGTCGGCCCTCTCTGGTGACGGTGCGCGGCAAGGTGCAGGTACGCGATGGCATCTTCGTCGGCGACCCGTCCCGCGGCAAGTTCCTATCGAGAAAGCCCGGCTACCAAGCAGAGGCGGTCGACCATGCCGTCTAATGCGAAGGTCGATGCGCAAGCTGCCGTCGAGTTGCTCAAGGATTTGCGCGCTCTCACCGCTAACGAGCATGGTGCGCAGCGCCTTGCGTGGACTCCAACCTGGCTCAAAGCGCGCTCATGGTTCTTGTCTCAGTTGGCCGGCTTACCTGTAGAGCACCACTACGACGCTGCCGGCAACAGTTGGACTACGCTGCAAGGCGCTTCACAGAAGGCGTTGATCCTGGGTAGCCATCTCGACTCCGTACCCAACGGCGGATGGCTCGATGGCTGCCTCGGCGTCATCGCCGCACTCGCCGTAGTAAAGCGCATCGCCCAAGAATATCAAGGCAGGCCGCCACTCACCATTCGCCTGGTGGATTGGGCCGATGAAGAGGGCGCGCGCTTTGGCCGCAGCCTCTTCGGCTCCTCTGCCTTCGCCGGCACTCACACGATCGATGCGGATCGCACACGTACCGATGCCAACGGTATTCCCCTGCAAGAGGCGCTTGCCCAATGCGGAGTTTCGATCGACTCCATTGGCGACGCGCAACGCGAGCGCGAAGATGCCGCCGCCTATCTCGAACTGCACATTGAGCAAGGTCCAATCCTGGAAAACCTCGGCATCCCATTAGCCGCAGTCTCCGGAACCAAAGGCGTAGAGCGCCATGCCATCACGTTCCACGGACAAGAAGCCCACTCCGGCTCAACCCCAATGACATCGCGGCACGACGCGCTCGCCGCGGCGGCAAAGCTCGCGCTCGAGATACGAACCATTGCTATGCGCCACCCCGACGCCGTCTGCACCATGGGCAGCGTCAAGACCTTCCCCGGCATCGTCACCGCCGTGGTCGGCCGTTGCGAAGCGACCCTCGATCAGCGCGATCTGGATGCCGCTGTCCTGGCGCAAATGTACCGCGAAGCACAGGAAAAGAGCGGAGCGTTCGCCGCGCAAGAGAAGTGCTCCGTAGAATGGTCGCGCATCTGGAACATCGCGCCGGAACCGTTTCATCCCGCGTTGATCGAACTCTGCGAAGAAGCGATCCGCGAAACAACCGAAATGTCGCACCGCATGCCCAGCGGCCCTTTGCACGATGCCGCCGAGGTTTCACGCGCCGGGATTCCAACAGTGATGATGTTCGTGCAGTCGCTGAAAGGCATCAGCCACAACAAGATTGAAGATACGCGCGAAGAGCACTTGAAACTTGCAATCGAAGCATTCGACAAGCTCGCATCGAAGGCGATGGATTGGATTCAAGGCACCTGGAACGCAACGACCGGAAGGAACAATACGCCATGAGCGCAACTCCCTCTCTTGAGCTGAATACAGTCTCCCACTGGATCGGCGGCAACTCCGTTTCGGCGACATCCGGGCGCAGCGGTGTCATCACCAACCCCGCGACGGCCTTGCCCATTGCCGAGGTAGGCTTCGCCTCCGTCGAGGATGTCGATCATGCCATAGCCATCGCCAAGACCGCCGCGACCGAGTGGCGATCCACGCCTCTCTCAAAGCGCGCCGAAGTCATGTTTCGTTTGCGCGGACTGATCATCGAACATCGCCATCGCCTCGCTGAAATCATCAGCATCGAGAACGGCAAGACCATCGCTGACGCCTCTGGCGAAGTAGCGCGCGGCCTTGAAAATGTCGAGTTCGCATGCGGCGTTCCCAATATGCTGAAAGGCGGTTACTCCGAACAGGCAAGCAAGGGCGTGGATGTCTATTCGATCCGCCAACCGCTCGGCGTCGTTGCAGGAATCACCCCTTTCAACTTCCCAGTCATGGTGCCGCTATGGATGCTCTCGAATGCCATCGCATGCGGCAACGCCTTCATCCTCAAGCCCTCGGAAAAAGTTCCGTCGGCCAGCGTGCTGCTCGCCGGCTTGGCCAAGGAGGCCGGGCTTCCAGACGGCGTGTTGAATCTGGTGCAGGGAGACAAGATCGCCGTCAATCGCCTGCTCGAACACCCCGATGTCAAGGCCATCAGCTTTGTTGGCTCCACTCCCGTGGCCCGCTATATCTATGAGACCGCAACGCGCAACGGCAAGCGAGTCCAGGCGCTCGGCGGCGCCAAGAATCACATGCTAGTTCTGCCTGACGCCGACATCGCGATGGCTGCCGATGCCGCCGTCTCCGCCGCCTACGGAGCGGCAGGCGAGCGCTGCATGGCCATCTCCGTCGTACTCGCCGTAGGCAGCGTTGCCGATCCATTGATTGAAGCCATTGGCGAGCGCGTTGCACGCATCAAAGTGGGCCCCGGCTGCGAACCATCCAGCGAGATGGGACCACTGATCTCATGCGAGCATCGGGACCGCGTCGCATCTTACCTGGATACGGCAATTCAAGAGGGCGCGACAGTGCCCGTCGATGGCCGCCACAATCCCGCTACCGGCGGGGCCGGCTTCTTCCTCGGACCATCCTTGATCGACAATGCCAAGCCTGGGATGCGCTGCTACGACCACGAAATCTTTGGCCCAGTCTTGAGCGTGGTGCGCGTCGATACCTATGCGGAAGCGCTGCGCCTGATCAATGAGAATCCATACGGCAACGGGACTGCGATCTTCACGCAAAACGGCGGCGCGGCACGTCAGTTTCAATTCGATGTCGAAGTCGGTATGGTCGGCATCAATGTGCCCATCCCGGTGCCGGTCTCGTATTACAGCTTCGGTGGATGGAAGTCTTCTCTATTCGGCGACCTGCACATGTACGGGCCTGAAGGCGTACAGTTCTACACGCGATCCAAAGTCGTGACCAGCCGCTGGCCTGACCCTGGCTCCAGCAAGGTCGATCTCGGCTTTCCGCAGGTGCGCTGAATTCCACCCCGAGTCCTATCATGCACAGCTTCAATCGCCATCTTTCAACATGTTCTCAGGAGTCGCCGATGCGCCCATTGCGCATAAAATATTTCGGCCCGCTGCGGCATCTTTCCGCCGCGGCACTGTGCCTCGCCGCTCTGCCGCTGGTTTCGCAAGTCCCGGCCGAAAGTTCGCAAGTTACTCCGACGGTAACGATTCACAAAGGATCGGGCGGAACGCTCGAGAACGGCCAACTCCTGGCGACATGGCGAGTTCGCGATGGACGACTTGCCGGTCTGTCCATTCGCAATAAGTCCGCATCTCCGACGGCTGAAAACGCCACCATACAGTTCGATCATCCTTTCTCAATTTCACTCAAGAAAGCAGGCGTACTTGAGGCTGAGGATATGCAACTCACTGGTTCGCCGCGAGTTGAAAACATCGTTCCCGACCCAGTCGCTTCGCGTTATGCGGATCGCTTGCCGGGAGTCGCCGTCCACTATGGGCTGATGGATAGGGGTGGTCTGTTCGTCGGGGAGTGGGAACTGATCCTTCGTCCGAACTCCAGTTATATTCGACAGATTCTCACCGTCAAGGCTGGCACTCAACCACTCCCAATCGACGATGTCCGCATGATCGACTTCCACGTCGCAGCGGTTGAAGTCGCCGGCACAGTCAAGGGATCTCCATTGGTCGCAGGCGATTTCTTTCTTGGCTTTGAATCGCCGTTATCCCAAAGCAGCGTCGTGGGCGATCATGCCGTCAGTGAGTTGCAGAGCGGCGTGCCTATTGGAGCGGGACAGTCCGCGCAATACTCCGCCGTCATCGGAATCGCGCCCAAGGGGCAGATGCGGCGCGCGTTTCTAACTTACTTGGAACGGGAGCGCGCTCATCCATATCGCACCTTTCTGCACTACAACAGTTGGTTCGATATCGGCTTCTTCACGCCCTATACGCAGCAGGACGCCCTCAGCCGCATCCACGAGATCGGCGATGCGTTACACAAGCAACGCGGAGTCGTACTCGACTCCTATCTCTTCGACGACGGCTGGGACGACCACAAGGATCTATGGAAGATTCGCGCAGACTTCAAGGATGGCTTTACGCCCCTTACCCGCGCTGCCGCCGAATACGGTACAGCGCCGGGCGTCTGGCTTTCGCCCTGGGGTGGATATGGCCCTCCCAAACAGGAGCGTGTAGCAGCGGCACGGAAGGCAGGCTACGAGATCGTGGACGGCGGTCTGGCTCTTTCCGGACCCAAGTATTACGCGCGATTCCACGATGCGGTGACCGAAATGGTCACCAAGTACGGCGTGAACCAATTCAAATTGGACGGGACGGGCAACGCCGACCAGGTAGTGAAAGGCAGCGCCTTCAGCAGCGACTTCGATGCGGCCATTCATCTCATTGGCGATCTGCGCAAGCTCAAGCCCGATCTTTACATCAACCTCACAACCGGCACCTATCCGTCGCCCTTCTGGCTCTTCTACGCAGACTCGATTTGGCGTGGTGGAGATGACACTGAGTTTGCGGGCGTAGGCTCCAGCCGCGAGCAGTGGATCACCTATCGCGACGCCGACACATATGATGAAGTCGTCAAGGCCGGCAGACTCTTTCCGCTGAATTCGCTGATGCTGCACGGTATCGTCTATGCGCAGAAAGCTCCTCATCTATCGACGGATCCCGGGGGAGATTTTCGGAACGAGGTTCGCTCCTACTTCGGCTCCGGCACTCAGTTGCAAGAGCTATATATCACGCCCTCGCTGCTGACCAAGTCCAATTGGGACGACCTCGCAGAGGCCGCGAAGTGGTCCCGCCGCAATGCGGAAACGCTCAAGGACACGCACTGGATCGGCGGTGATCCGCGCTGGCTATCGGTGTATGGATGGGCGGCATGGTCGCCTGAAAAGGCCATACTGACCCTGCGCAATCCCAGTGATAAACCACAGGATTTCGCAGTTGATATTGGACAGGCATGTGAGTTGCCGCCAACGTCAAGTCGGCAATACTTGGCCAAGAGTCCCTGGAGCGAAGACGCGGCACAGCAAGCAATCAACTTGCATGCCGGGCAGCCTTTCAACTTGCATCTGGCGCCGTTTCAGGTAATCACGCTGGAGGCGCTTCCCCAATGATGAATCGTCTTAAGAGATATGGAATCCTGGCTCCATTCGTCCGGAAGATCACGGCGATGAAGACCGCGGTCGTCGCCGTCACGCTTGCTACGACCATCTGTGTCTGTCACAGCGTTGCGATCCATGCACAGTCTGGCAAGAACATCCACACGCTTCGCGCCAACGGCGATCGTTTTGAAATGGATGGCAAGCCATTCCAGATCATCTCGGGCGCCATCCACTACGAGCGCGTGCCGCGCGCCTATTGGCGCGACCGACTGCGCAAGGCCCGCGCTATGGGCTTAAACACTGTCGAAACCTATGTCTTCTGGAACAAGCATGAGCCCTCGCCCGGCCAATACGATTTCTCAGGGCAAAATGACATCGCAGAATTCATCCGCGAAGCACAGCAAGAGGGGCTCTACGTCATCCTGCGCCCTGGACCCTATGTCTGCGCGGAATGGGAGTTCGGCGGCTATCCCGCCTGGCTGCTGCGTGAGCCGGGTATGGTCGTGCGCAGTTCGAACGCGCAATTCATGGCCGATGCGTCGCGCTGGCTGCACCGCCTGGGCAAAGAGCTTGCTCCATTGCAAAGCGAACTGGGCGGGCCCATCATTGCGGTCCAGGTCGAGAACGAGTACGGCTCCTTTGCATCGGATCACGCCTACATGGAGCAAATCCATCATCTCTTGCTGGACTCGGGTTTCGATAAAGCCATGCTCTACACAGCCGATGGCGCAGCCGAAGTTCCCAACGGCTCTTTGCCGGAATTGCCCGTGGCCATCAACTTCGGCACCGGCGACGCCAAAGGAGAATTTGCAGCTCTTGAAAAGATTCGTCCTCACGGCCCGAAGATGTGCGGCGAATATTGGGCCGGCTGGTTCGATCATTGGGGCGGAAAGCATGAGCGCGCCGATGGCGCCACCGAAGCCGCTGAATTGAAATGGATGCTGGAACGCGGTTACTCCGTCAACCTGTACATGTTTCACGGCGGCACCAGCTTCGGTTGGATGAACGGCGCCAACAGCGACGGCAAGAACTACGAACCCGACACAACGAGCTATGACTATGACGCCCCTGTGAGCGAAAGCGGTGATCTCAGTCCAAAGTTTTACCTCTTCCGTGATGTGATCCGTGAGGTTACAGGTATATCGCCCCCTCCACCGCCCCAACCCATCGGAACACAAGCCCCTGCCGTCGCCGTCTTCACCCGCGCATCGTCGCTATGGGACGATCTGCCGGAACCTATCGCTTCCGATAAGATTCTCTCAATGGAAGATGTCGGCCAGAGTTATGGATACATCCTCTACCGCACCACATTGGCAGAACCTCAAAGTGCAGATTTACAATTCGATGCCCTGCACAGCTATGCCCAGGTCTATCTCGACGGCGCCCTGGCAGGTACCGTCGACCGGCGTCTCAATCAAACGTCGCTGCCCATTCACGTCACGCACACGAACACGCGCCTCGACATTCTGGTTGAGAACACAGGCCGCGTCAATTTCGGTCACCAATTCCCGAAGGAACGCGCCGGCATCACCAATCGCGTCCTGCTTGGAGACAAAGAGCTGCATGGATGGTCGATCTATCCACTGCCGATGTTGCACGTCGCAGAGATGGACTTCAAAGCGGCATCCTGCTCAGGCGCTTGTTTCTATCAAGCAACGTTTTCGGCCAGTGAAGCTGGAGACAGTTTTATCGACACCAGCGCATTCAGCAAAGGCGAAGTCTGGATCAATGGCGAACCGCTCGGCCGATTCTGGAACATCGGCCCGCAACATACACTCTATCTCCCCGCTCCCTTTCTGAAGAAAGGGCAAAACCAGATCGTCATCCTCGACCTCAAGGGCCAGCCCGGGGGTACAGTTCGATTTCGGACCACACCCATGCTCAGCAATGAGGTTCAGTAAGCGCGTTTCACGCGCCAGCTACTTGACAAAAATCTTCTTCGGACAGATCGCATGCACACCCACATTGCCATCCACCAGTTGCGTGATATCCACATCCACGGCAATGCTGGTAAGCATGTAAGCTTCATCGCGGCTTAGGTGCTTGTCCTCGACCAGAAAGTTGATCATGTCGCGCACTGCGAGCGTGGTTGCTTCTTTCAAATCCGGGCTGAAGCCCATGCTGATGTAGCTGG
>Ga0116231_10011591_pt1 | contig 13459 bp, 9 predicted proteins | sample S1TSphgellanicum_2_FD_89695 | JGI IMG/M metagenome (GOLD analysis project Ga0116231, IMG submission 89695) | Host-associated microbial communities from peat moss isolated from Minnesota, USA - S1T2_Fd - Sphagnum magellanicum MG | ecosystem: Host-associated > Plants > Peat moss > Unclassified... | reverse complement strand
GATAATTGCATGAGACCAATGGGAGTTTTCTTCTTCTGTCTGTGGGTTCCTGGCAAGGGTTTGGTTACTTATCATCCATCCCCTTCTTAAGGAAGAAGACCCTAAACCCTAAAACCCTCAACCCATCACATATACTTCAGTTTTTCCATCAAATCACATACACGCCCTAAACCCTATTTAGAGTTGGTAGGTTTTTTAAGAAGTCTAACCGGGGTGGAGGTGGGGCAGGCACCTAGTTTGGCAGGTTAGATAGTTGGTTCCAGTTCTGGTTAGTAAAAACCAAACCTCAACCGGGTCTGATTTTTGGAAATAGGTTCTCAGTTTTTTATGAAAAATCTAAACTGGAATGGGGAACCAAAAATTTTAAGAATAAGAATGAGAATTGGAACCAGGATTTTTTATTTTATTTTTTGTTTTGGGAAAAAGGACTAGAATTGGGGGCTAACCAGATGCTAACTGACAGTTAACCACTGGGTTTGGTCAGGTTTCCTGGAATTAATGGTATGACTTTTAGAACTAAAACCAAAACCAGGCCCAGAACTGGATTCCAAGTTTTATTTTTCTTAAACTAGTATTGGAATTGATGATGTAGCCCTGCAAAACTTTATTTATAAACACACCTTAGATATGGAAAATGTAAGAAGAAATAAGAAAAAGGAAAATGGAGAACTTTCAGGATGTCAAGTAAGCTCAAACTCTCCAAGTCAAAAACCAACCGCCTGTAGTATTTCCATGTCATATATTGATTGTCTACAATAGGTGGGCCATGGTGATGGGAGGTGTGTCCTCAAGGGATTGAAGTTGGGACATGGCTAGGCCTATGGCAACCACTTGATTTAAGATGGAGGATGCTTGCATTATTTGCAATGTGATAAAAAAAATTTGAAAAAGAAAAGTAACCAAGACAAAAATAGGAAGGCCCTTTAGCCTTTTTAAGCTCCAAATGGCATTGGCATGATCATGTAAAACACATAAGCTTGTTTGTGTAAACATCCAAATACCTCAATTGCTAAAATGAGGAATTGATCAGTTGGGTGTTGATCATGATAGCTTTTTTCTTTAGCTTGAATTGCATCAAAGGTAACAAATCTTTGAGTTGCGAAGATTAGGGAAGTAAATTCGCTCACGTTGGGTCGGCAATGACAATGTCGACTAAGGTGTGAATGCTGTATTTGGTGAACACAATGTCAATTCATCAACGAAAGGAGTTGAACATGATTAAAGGAAGTGCATGTAGTTGTTTTCATCCCACATGGAAGCCAACATTTCACACAATGACAACAAAAGTGTTGAGAAATTGCATCATGGGTTCATGTGTGTTCATTGTCATGAAAGCAACATAAGAAGTGGATACTTATAGGGTCAATGGGATGTGTGGACACGCATCGAGGGATATTTGCAATTGAGGGATGGGGTAGTCCAAGTTGTGTTCAAAGTGTTGTGGAAAAAACTAGGGAAAATAATCAAAAGGTTGGGAAAATTGGTTGAATTATAAGTTAAGCATTTACCCTTAGGCCAAAATATGATAAAATTCAAGTACGATAGGCTTCAAATATCCCATCGAAGAACATGTTGGAAAGGGTATGATAGTGTAGACACTATGAGATGAAATATTTGAAGTCGAACCATTTGTTGTTCAAAGGGAAAAAGACATTTATGAGCTAAAGGTGGTAGAAGATCACATGTTACTTTGAGGTGTTGTTGGAAAGGGAATGTGTTATTATTGACTCGTGCTAAGGCTTCAAGAAGGAAGGGATGCTAATCAACCATAAACTCAACTATCATGATTAAGTGACAAAAACATAACTCCTTAAATAAGCAGTTAGGGCGATGGTGGTTATTGGTATGAGCTTGATGCCATAGAAAGTTATTGGGAGAGGTGCTTGTTTATAGGCCAGAGGTCCTTTTAGGCTATCAAAGGATCTTGGACCCAAGAGGCATCTAAACACTTGAAGGAGGGAAAAGTTTAAAAAATAAAAGAATCTATGAAGGTGGAGGAAAAAGGTGTGCATCACAAAAAATACAATGGCTATTGCATGAATTAATGAATAAAAATTCCAAAAGCAATCTAAACATCACCCATTCTAGGGAGAAGGTCCACATGTCAAACATCGTCTAGTAAGGCATCTTTGATGAATGATGATGTGAATAATGAGGTGTTAAATGGCACCCCCAAGACTCTAATACCTTTTGATGGGGTGGTAAATTGGGATGGGGTGTTGAAATCAGGTGGTAGGTTAAAAGGTGACCACATTACACATTTCTGAAGTTGGATAGAAAGATCTATTGCACAAAGTTCGATTTGGAAATGTTCATATTGAGATGATATAATTGAAGGGCAACTTATGATGTGAGTGTCATCTATAATGGATGGAAACACATAAGAAGGGAAACGATTAGCTATAGAACATAAAGCTCTAAAATGGGTTAAAATAAATAATGCCCCTCCCAAAGGACCACCTTGCCAAGTTCCCATGATAAATGGGATAACTATAATGTTACCTTCATGATTATAAAATAGGGGAGATTCAAATGCATAGAATGCATGAACAAAGGGGATGATTGTATGATGTTTCCACCTACTACACAAAGTTCTTGAAATATGACCCTTTTTGACATTGAATTGAAGGTGTTGGCCACATGTAGTTGGAAAACAACCCAGTCAGGTTGAGGGGGCATGGTGCACCTAATGCCGTGGATGACTATTTCACAACCACCCTTGGTTGTAACTTCGAATTGATGCAAGGAGAAATGGGTTGCAAAGGTGTCGTGAAAGTGAAAACATAAAATGCAACTTGTGAGACATACAATGTTTACCCACTGTAATGGGACAAACTCCACCTAAAGGTTTAGTCATGGCTAAAAGGTGGGCCATTCCAAGGACATGTGTAATTCAAGGTGGAATGTGACCTTGTGCGATATGAAAACAAAGTTGAAATAACTAAGGGAATCCACTCACTAAATCTTCTCGGTGAAAATTATTTTAAAAGTGTTCAAAAACCATCCCAGAAGGACCACTTACTGATAGATGCGGCATGCGTTGGAATGCAAGCTTGTAGGAATTAGAAGAAAGCTTGAAGTGTAGTTCGTATTTTTCAAAGAAAAATAAGAAACACCCATCTAATTCAAGGTGTAATGAGGTGAGAGCTAAGGTGGTTTTGGAGGACATGGATGTAAGTGACAATAGTGCCAAAACATGAGTTGCTCGAAAATATTCCCTTGCATGTCCAAAAACTAAACTATAGAAAAGGCATTTTTAAACTGGAAGATTGTGTTGGGGAATAAGTGTTAAGTTTGGACTTGTTGCCAAAGCTTGGGCTCGCAAAAAAAACTTCTATAAGTTTTCTTAATCACCAACTAGAAAATGTTTGAATCAAATTTACATTTCCTTATGCCCTTTTACCCCTCCATAAGGGGGCAAAACAAGACACCATTGGGTTAATAAGAGAAGTAAATGCCAAACTACCACATCATACAGGTCTTGTGCTAATTTATCCAAAGGAAAATAAAACGCCATTTGTACATCGCATTGTAAGGCAATAGGGATGTGGTTGTACAATTGAAGACGATAAAAGCTTAAATGAAAGGACCCAAGGACATCCAATGATGAAATCCAAGTCCAAGCTAATGTAGGTGGGGTGGGAACAAGGGAAGATATTAAGTCTGAATGGCCATAAGGGTTTGGATTAGATGAATTAAATGCTTAATAAAAACGTTGATGATGAGCGAACCTTTGACTAGTGAATTGGTGCCCATAGGTGGGGCAAAAGGCTTTAGGTGGAGGTTGTAAACATGTTGAGGAAATAGAGCTTGTCATGGGTACGAAAATAACTAGGGATTTCTTAAACCAAAATGGGAACAAGGACAAGTTTAATCCCAAATCCAGATCGTGAAACAATAAAAACAAAAACAAAAACACAAAATGTGGGAAACAAAAATCTAATAGGATTTTATTGCAAACACGAAACAAGAACAAAACAAAGTTATGACAAAAAAACATATTCAAAATTTGTGTTGAAAAGATTAAAGGTGGTAGGATATCCTATATTTATTTATACCCATTGGGCATTTCGTTCAAAGAAGTTTTTCAAGAAATTTCCAACCTACATGTGACCCACATGCACCCATGTGTACCCATGTGTAAATTATGAGTTAATTAAAATTTGACTAAGAGTGGACTAAAACTCAATTAAGAGTAGACTAAAACTTGTTTAAGGGTGAATTAAAATTTAATCAAGAGTGAACTAAAAATCAATTAAAAGTGAATTGATAATTAATTTAAAATTAATTAGAAGTGAATTAAAACTTAATAAAAGTGAATTAAGAGTTAATTAAAAGCGAATTAAGACTTAATTGAAAGTGAAGTAGGATTTAACTAGAAATGAACTAGAATTTAATTAGAAATGAAATGGAAGTGAATTAAAACTTAACTAAAAACTAACTAAAAGTGAACTGAAACTAAATTAAGAGCTAGGTATAAGTTCATAAGTCATGAATGAACATTCATTCATCTCCATGGCGTGGCATGTGATAGGGGTAGGTTGAAAGGTCTAATCATGGGCAACTATAGGGGCCAATAGAATGGAAGGGGGAGAAGGTCCTACCTATGCACGATCAAAGGGGTTTGGGAAAGTGTACGATTAGGCTCCCACAATCACACAAAGGGTTGGGGGCCGATAAGGGGATCTAGTAGGTGGTGTGTTGTTTGTTAAAATGGGAGGGGGGTCTAGTGGGTGGTTGATGCTTTCATGGGAGATCGGGTGGAAAATAGGTTGTGGTGGCACATGGTAAAACAAATGGGCGATGGGAGCTATGAAGTTTAATGAAACATGATGAACTAAGGGACATGGGATGTTTGGTGCCCATGAAAAAAAAGGTTTACTAAAAACACATACCCCACTTTCTAAAAATTGCCTTACAAGGTAATCATAAATCTACAGAGCCAAGCACACAAGATTAAACGAATCAAAAGGAAAAAAATAAGAAACATCTAAGGAATCATAAAACTACAAAACCAACCACAAAAGTTTCTTTAAAAATAATTGTAGTGGATTGAATACCCTCTTCATAAGGATCCCAATCCACTTCAAAAACTATGTACAACAAAGTTTTAAATGATACCGAACTTTCTGGTAGAAAGCATGCCATGCCTTCACACCTTCATAGGATGCACCATAATGTTTTTGGTTAGCTGGTTAGAAAGGTGACTCGACAAACTATGTATTTAATGTTGTAATGGTATTTACTCGCCTTGTAAAGACCCTTTAATATGAGGTGTTGTTATTCCCAGTTACTTTCATTATGGCTTAGGTCCCACAATCCATCGATGTCATAGACTAGATATAAAATTAAAAAAAACGTAATTTAGAAAAAAAAAACCTTGATTCAACCCTATAATGGATTGGTTACTTAGACACAATGGTTTGTAAAGGAAAACATAGTCCATTTTTGTGATTTTTTTTTTTGGATGCTTCTCTTTCACCTTCTGGAAACCTTAAGGTTTACACAAGTTGATCATAACCCTACTTTTTTGGGCATAAATCTATGCGATTGTCCATGAACATTGAAGAAAGAAGATTGTGATGTACTTCCCTCTTAACCAAAACTATCTATTGACCATTAAAAAAAATTGGACCCCAATTTTCACTACTGAACTATAAGAGGCCTTTTTTTCCTTGCTACTTATTAAAGATTAGGGACATCTAAATCACCAAAGACTAGATCTATTTTGGCTTCCTACTCCAAATGATGTGTTACTTCCAAAGAAGTCAGTGTGGCAAACACAATTTTACGTGGAGGGAGTTGTTTCCAAATAATTCAACTGATAAGTGCAAACCACAATTTAACACCATCATAGCGGATTAAAGATTTTTTAAGCTTAAGGGTTAAAGAATCTCTCCAATCGAGGGAGGCCATTCAAAATTGGTCCATTTAAATTTTAGAGAATCACAATTCTAGTCTTGAAAAGTTTTTTGAAAAGCTCTACCTGCAAAGGTGGAGAAAAAGGAAATAACACATATCTTCTCACTATTTATAAAAGTTCATTTCCCCCAAAAACAAAAGATCAACAAAAGTCTAGGGCAAAAAAAAAATCCCCAATAATTGGAACATGAATTGTTTTAATTTATTATTTGGAACTGGAACCAGATATCATAAAAATCAAGTACTAACCAACACCGGTAATTGTCAATGTTGTATGGTTCTTGATTTCAAAAGAAACCTTTGGTCTCAAATTTTATTTTATTTTATTTTGGATGGAACCTTCAATCTGATTTTGAAATTAAATTTTGGCATTTCTAAACCTTCCAATTCTAGTCATTTTCACAAAAAATAATAATATTAGTTATATTAATATTAGACTAGGTTTAGTTTCATTTCCATTACACACAACTAATTTTTAAAATTTTGTTTGGTAATATGCATTTGTTTCCCTAGTGCACATAATTCAAAATAAAGATGATATAATATTAATTATGTATAACCAATCAAATGCAATAATTTGTCTAAAATGTAGAGTCAAGCTTCTATTTTTATATATAATAAAGTTGTACTTATTTATTGAAAGAACATGAACTTGTTCCCAAAAAAAAGGGGGGGGGGTGGGCAACACCCTAGTTCAAGTTCTAATTCCCTTTTGAAAAGAGGTTGATTGCTTAATTAAGTTCCAACAACTTGTTGTTTGGTTCTTCATTTGGGTGGGTGAAAAGTAAGAATTGGTGTAACATAAAACTATGGATGATGAATTTTTAAGGTTATTATCATGGTCATGGTGCTGAAAATTGTCTTATCTTTTGTCGTGCAGTCATTCACAGGAGAGCTTCTTGGGAGAAATCTTTGATGTGATGATAAGTAATTTGTTTTTAAGAGTGTGCGAAAGTTTAGGGATGAACATTATGTTTGTTGTTTTACTTTTGTATGGAGGAAAATGGTGTAAGTTGCGAAGCAAGTAGATGGATGCTATTACAAATGGGGCCTTTGGACATCGAGCTAAGCATTCTAGCTATTTTTGATTAATTTCTTTGCATTATGGAAGGTGGTAGCTTGTTTTTTTGGTGTGGATTCAGTTGCATTTTGGGAAGAATGCCTAGAATGTATTGCATATTATAAGTTGTCTCCATCTTTTTTGTTGTGTTGGGGATAACTAATGTTATGTATTCATATCATGAGTTAGTAGTGACTAATGGTGGAAATGATGATAGGTTCCAGAGGATCAATGTGGCTAGTTAGTTGTGAAATCCCCTATTCAAATTCAATACATTTGAGTTGAACCATAGTAGTTGTTGGGAGGGATGAATACTTAGTTATTGGGAGTTCCAAACAGTGGCTATATATGGGTAGTTTGGTTTTGTTGAAGATTTTAAGGGGTCTATTGATTAGTAGCAATTGTTTGTGAAGATTTGCTTTAGGGATTACTTGGGTTTTGATAGAAGAAAAAATTGAAGGATTTGAAGTCTAATGCTTGGGATTCACAACATTTGACCATGATAGCCCAAAAGAGTAGATCTAGAGTGTGCTGATCCACCATTCAATATTAAGTATTGTCATAACATAAGTGTTGTAAGAATTAGGTTATCAAACATGTTTTCTCATTATCAAAATGCAATTGGAGTTTGGCACTAAGCATTGCAATTTGTAATAGATGATTGAAGATTTGACGTGTTTTGTTTTTTTTGGTTACATTGGTGGTTTTGATTCTCGGGCACCCAAATTATTAGTTCAAAATTTTGAATTTTTTAAAAAAAGAATTAGAACGAAAATTGGTTTAAGAACTAAACTTGGGCCCAAAATTAAAACCAGTTCAACTAGAATTGGAACCCATAATTGGCCTTTAAATTAGCTGTTGTAGGGTTTAATTTTTCATTTAAATAATAATAATAATAAAATTATATATAAAAATCCTTTTCTAGCTAGGGTTATAAATGATTTTAATGTGAGAAACAAGTGGCATATACAATAATTTAAAAATAAAATTGGGGGTGGGATGAAGGTATGACATTAGTCTAATGTAGTTGTTATTTTTGGAAAATGACACAAGTATGCAAGTTTTCTTTTTCTTTTGGTAGAATTATGTGGGTTTGAATTATTTATTTAGTGGTTGGCTATCAACAATAATCCCCCCCCCCCCTTTTTTTTTCCCTTCAAAGGCAAAGACTAGAGTATGGATAAAAATGTGCAATTCTAAATATGTGTTTCTTCTAATCCTTTTGGAAGAATCTGAATTTTGAGGAGCCCCACCTCAAACACTTGCTTCAAACACTTCATTCTCTTCACATGTCCACCTATTTGCCAAGCAATGCCTCTAGTGCTCATTTATTCTTCTCTCATTGTATTAGCTATTGCATCCTACATAGTTTCACATGTTTGTGTCATGAGATGTACCCCAATTGCGGTTGTTTCTTGTAGGCTAATGGTAACACAAGACATTTTTATTTGAAACCCCAAACTAGACATTGAAAAGGGTTAGTGGATTGTACAAACAAATGCTAAAGATTGGAGATGGGTGGATTATTCATGCAAGAGTTTTCATTGATTGACAAGAAGGAACTTGTTCCACTACGTAAGCTCATTGAATCGATCTTCATACCCTATTAATCAAGGCTCTTCTAACATCCCATTATTTGTTCCTTTTTTTGTTACCTGGTCATAAGTAGCTCCAAAATATTCTCTAGAATTCCAAGACTCTATTCTTCAATGCAAAGTCAAAAAGAAGCCCATCAGACTAACAATATGAACTGGATGTACTACCTGTAAGACATGTCTTTTTCCTTTATTAGCTTCAGGGGCATGCCTTCCCCATAGTTAGTATGATTTTCTTATCAAGGCATTAGTGAACTTTTTGTTGAACCCAAGTGATTTTTAAACTCAACACAAGAGAAGATCCTCCACATATTATTTGATGTTTGATCAATACATGGAATTGAGAAAGTTTCTCCCCACATTGGTTCATGTATATTTGGAGTTATGACTTTTATGGGATAGAAATATGTTAATGTACACAAGATGATGAGTCCATCTAAGGCTCACCAATCTTGAACAACTAAGATAACAACCTGAAGAAATCAAAAAGTGTCGATGAGCTTCCAAGTTGTGGGGTGGAGGGTATTGAGAAGGATTGATGGTTATTGTTGCTAGAGAAATGGTTGTTGAATGTAGGTTCAAAATTATATGGAGATAAGGAACTAGATTGAGTTTCCTCTGTTTCATATGCATAAGATGAGGAACTAGATAGAGCTTCCTCCATAGATGCATAGTACATGGTACGTGGGTTGTGAGAATTATGGGAGTATTCATACGCAGACAATGGATATGGGGATGAGGAACTAGATTGAGTTTCTCCCATAGATGGATAAGAAGATAAGGAATTATATTGAGTTTCATACATAGATGCATAGTACATGGGATCTAAGGGGTGAAAATGGGGATATTTATATGTAGAAGACATTGCATATGGGGATGTAGAGAAAGTGGATTCAATTGGAGCTTGTGCATGGGATTCAGATCTATTCGAAGAAGTTTGCACCTGGGTTAGAACATATGGATCAGTAGGATTACTTATGTAATTTGTAGAATAATATCTAGGTTCATAGGGATTCTCATCAAAGTAGAATGAACTTGGGTAATAAAAATATGGAGTAGGAATAGGCATGGGAAGATAGGAAGGTTGACAATAACAAGGAGGACCAGGGCAACGACAAGGAGAATCAAGGTGAGGAGAAGGGGATGGAGGAGGAGGGGAAGGGGAAGGAGGAGGAGGAGTGTGGCAATGACAAGGAAAACAATGGCAATGACAAGGACGAGGACTAGGGCAAGGACGATGAGGAGGGGAAGGAGGAGGTGTGTGGCAATGACAAGGACGAGGACTAGGGCAAGGACGATGAGGAGGGGAAGGAGGAGGTGAACGAGGAGGAGGAGGAGGAGGTGTGTGGCAATGACAAGGAACATGGCAGCAACGACAAGGACGAGGATTAGGGCAAGGACGACGAGGAGGGGAAGGAGGAGTGTGGCAATGACAAGGAAGGCAATGACAACGACAAGGAGGATTAGGGCACGGAGGAGGAGGAGGAGGTGGTGGAGGGGGAGGGGGGGGAGGAGGAGGAGGAGGAGGAGCTAAACGTTCTTTCCGCTCCTTTGACAACCACCTAGCAAATCTGTCAGTCAGCATTCAAATGAGGTTCATTCAACATGAGAAAAGTTTTAAAACTTATGTTTGCCAACAAAGTGTATTTATTGGGTATCATGGGAGGTTTTTTTTTCAGAAATTAAAAATTGTCAATTTGTACACCATGTAATGTAATGCCCTTGGCTGTGGGCATTACCAGAATCAGGCCCACCTCATGCAGGCCCTTATTCTAGTAATACCCTTGGCCATTATGCCCACAACCAAGGGCATTACCCTACACTAACATCATGCATCTAGTGGAACGTGTGCCCAAAAATGCTTTGTGTTGAGATGGCTGGGCACTGGCCAGATTCACCCTGTTTGACAAAACACATATATATTTGCCTCTAAAAGGACCAACCTCTTCTTCATGATGGTAATGGTTGACAAAGTTCTTCAGGACATGTTTGATGCTCAGAAATAAACAAGTGGGACATCATAAAACTCAGCAAAAAAATGTTCAGGAGCTACCTGTAAAGCGCTTCTCGGTTGGTTACACCATCGGCGACAGGAACAAGCTTCCCAGTCTTGAAGTCGTGTTGCATGACTGGCTCATCAAGGAGTTGCATCCCTAGATCAGTCACCTGCGACAAGTGCTCATGTCGACAGGTGTCTATTGATGCAAAACTTCCCGTCAGCCTGTCAGTCTGCAAAATTAAGCAGCTCAACACAGCTCAGTAAATACACACTTCAAGGCTTGAGAATGCAAAAGGGTTTAGGGAGAAGAAATGTGTTTCACAAAACAGAATGAAGAAGATGGGTTACCTGGATTCGGAGGTAGTTGGCACCAGCGTTTTCAGACTGGAACAGTAGGGAGATATTTAAGTCCACCATATCTGCAGTTGCATTCAACACACTGTCAACCGAGGGAGCTTTCAGGCATCCTATCAGACTCCATCTGGTTGCTTCCCTTGCAGAGTGGCCCATTGGATGCTGTCCTGTTCCCAGTGACAGCACTAAAAGATCACTGAAGCTCTGTGGAAAACCCAAAAAAGAAAACCAACCCACAGAGAGCTTTCAGATGTTCTGTTTGACAAGAAGAAGAATTCTCAAAGCTCAGTAATCACCCCATGGAAACATTACAAATTCTCGAAAGCAGAAAGCGTCATAGGACTATATGGGCCAGTCACTATGTGCACTACTACTGTTGATCATCTTGCAAGAGATTCAACTCTCAAAAAAGCAACAAATTTGCTCAAGGAAATTAAGGACCCACTAGGATACAAACCATAATACCTCATTCTTCCTGTGCTGAGTCTACCCCCTGATTGATTGCACTTCCTTGATTGCAAGAGATTTAACTCTCAAAAAACAACTTGCATCTCAAGGAAAACTTGGACTCGTTGGAATACAAACCTTATACTTCACTCTTCGTTTGGCACTATCTGTTTGCACTTCCTTGATTGCTTGTGTAATTGCCACACCAGTCTGGCAATCACCATATTTGCCAATTCTTTTTATCAGATTGGGAAGTTATGTGATCAGCTTTGACAAAAGAGAATTTCTAGAGAACTCCAAGCTTTCCAGAACCCAAATCCAGCTAGCTAGAAGGAAAGGATGAGATGAAGAAGAACAAGATGATCAAGGCTGAAAAAACACAAAGATCAAGCTCTAGATCTATCTGGTGAACAATCTATTGTTAGAAAGCTCAGGGCCAAGCTGCACCATATGATCTCAGACTCGTTACAAGTGATGATGCAAATGCAAGAGGGAATTTAGCTTCAAAGGAAAAGAAAAAAGGCCAGTGCGAAGGAGAAGTTACAAACTGGATTGTTGATCGCCAGGGAACCATCAATCAGGCTGAACGTTTTTGCACGATGAGGTTCTTTCCCGGTACCTGTGAGGGTGAATTCCACAGGAGGGAAGTATGTGGGAAATGCTGATGTAGCCTGACACACAAGCTCCACAGGTGCATTATCAATTGGGTCTCGGTTTGCCTGGTTCCATGGTCCAAAAACCCACATCATAGTTCTTTTAGCATCAGGATCATTCAGATGAAAAGCCCAGTTCAAATGTCCTCTTGACAGCATCTGGAACCTAAGATTTCTCCCACTGGATTTTTGTATTTAACTGTGTCTGAAAAAGTTGAGACAAAAAAAAAGGAGATGTGTCGTCTGAACTTGTGTTGTGGGAAAAACAGGATGATTCATGTATAGGTTTGTGAAAGCACTGTTTTCGGAAAAAAAAACAGGATGTGTGTGAAACTGTTGCAGGAAAAACGAGAGAGAGAGAGAGAGAGAGAGAGAGAGAGAGAGAGAGAGAGAGAGGTGTACATGCCTGCCATGAGGAGAACAAGACAGGTTCCTGGATTCTGATGTCAAAAGATGGGATGAGGACAGAGGTGATAGTACTGGACAGATGTGGAAAGGTACCAAAAGTCCTGTTTAGCAACCTATCCAGGTCATTGGCTCTACACCTGGGTGTTCTACAATCACATCTGCAGCAGCATCCAACCCCACCCAATTTGAAGAATCCAAGTTTTCAAGAATCAAAGTACTTCCGACAGTTTCACACAAATTAGTTCAAAGAAGAAGAAGAAGAAGAAGAAGAAGAAGAAGATCACAAATCAATCATGCCTTCATCATGGACTGATTGAGTCTTGTAGTGCCGACTTCTGAGGATTGATCGATCATGAGTCTTTTCTTCTTGTAGCACTGCACAGAGAGAGAGAGATGCAGGCAGGCAGCAGCAGGAGGAGGAGCAGGAGGAGGAGGAGGTGGTGGTGGGTGTTCCTTGTTTCTTAAGAAGACTTACGTGCTGCTTTGTGGGAGCAGCGTGGTTGCATGTCTGTCATAGAAGTTGAAGACTTGTGTGGCAGTGAAGAGAGGACGAGTGGGAACATCTTGTAAGCCAGGAGTTGTGATCAAGCCTGTGATCACACCTCCTGTGCTTGTCCCTGCAACCATATCAAAGTAGTCCACCAATCTTCTCTCTGCTCCATCCAGTCTCTGTACACAACAACGTTTTCCCAATCCACACAGCCAACAACCAAGTCCCCTTTGAACACCCAATCCCTCTCAAGACCAGAACTTTCTTCAACAACCCTCAGCTTGAAAATCTTGCTGAAAAAGAAGAAGATGATGAAGAAGAAGATCATCTGCAGTTAGCTGCTGCATGTTGCTTGCTTGCTGGGATGATGATCAGAATCCTGAGAGCTCTGGGAAGGAATCATCAGACACAACTTAGAACAGCTGCAGCTAGACTTGTGGGGAAGCTTACAGTCTGCTCAGCGTAGATCTGAGCTTGACAAGGTCAGGATTTGCTTTATGCAAAATTGCTTGCCTGTAGTATGCCTTCGAG
>Ga0116231_10011589_pt1 | contig 13462 bp, 4 predicted proteins | sample S1TSphgellanicum_2_FD_89695 | JGI IMG/M metagenome (GOLD analysis project Ga0116231, IMG submission 89695) | Host-associated microbial communities from peat moss isolated from Minnesota, USA - S1T2_Fd - Sphagnum magellanicum MG | ecosystem: Host-associated > Plants > Peat moss > Unclassified... | reverse complement strand
TGTGTGTTCATGATGCGTAGTCTATAGACCTCGGGATTAGTAGATAGATCAGGTCCTTTGAGGAGTCTGGTGATGTCTGTGCAAGATGTCAGATCAAAACATGGTTATGGTGTAGCCCCAGGGGTTCGATGGTGTTGGCTGTAAGTTTGGACCCCTCCTTTTTTGGTCACAGCCTGTTCTTCGTTTTTTGTAATACCCAACCAGGCAGGTTCTTTTTTTTTAAAATTATAAAACGGGCTTACTTAGTATTACATCTTAAATTGTATTTGTATTACATCAAATGTGGCATTTTTGTATGAGATTTTGCGTGATCAATGATATTGATACAAATTACCAAATTCTATTCGTATTGACAAGTCTCTCAATCTTTTTAAATATATGTCACTTATCAAATGTATATTTTTTTCCAATTTGTAAGCTTTAAATGCATTATGATTTTCTTTCAAGAACAAACCACCTTGAAGTGAAATAAGAGCACATATAAGAAGGCATTGTGTTTATTTTCATTTAACTTTTGTTTATTAATGTAGCATGGAACCAAAATTATAAATGTTTTGATGTCACAAAATGATTCAAAATTATATGTGATATATGATGTATGCATGGTATATACAAACATTTTAGATGTTGACCATTGAATCAAAATTAAAATGGTTGTAAATTATTTCATATCTATGTGCATTTTCACTATTAGAATTTAATTTCTTTGTAACCATTATTAAGTTTGTAAATTTTATGGTTTTCATATTCATTAGAAAAAATTTGAAAATCAATGACTGAATTTGTGACTCATTTATAATTGCAATGGACACATGCAACTAAAAATAACCTAGTTGTTTTGGACAAGTGCCATAAGACAATTAGTTGTAAAAGACATGACATGGGCATGAAGTTGAAAGTGTAATCACAAACCTTACAACTAGACTAGAATTTTTCGTCCATTGCCATGGATGATCCTTAGTATGATGTGTAACCCCAATTTGTGACTACATTTGCGACTGCATTCGAGATAGTCGCATGCTACCAAATGTGCCATTGGTGGTTAGGATTTAACCATGTGGTAATTTTAAAAAGCTAATGGCCATAAAACATGTGGAAATTTTTCATTTGTTAAATATATATATATTATGGTTATAGTAATTAAATATTATAATTATATTGATTAAATATTTTAATTAATTAATTATAATGTATCCTAGGCTAAACTGTAATAGGCAACCTATTATAGGCTAGGCTAAGGTAGAATAGGTTAGCTAGCATAGGCTAAGTATGTATGTAGGATCTTATTTATTTTATTGGGGACAAACCTTTTGATTGGCTCATCCCAAATGGCACGTGCATTATGTTTATAATGCATACCATGAATCTAATCCATTCTTTCATCTACTTATATACTTTACAAATTTGAAGTTGTAGACAAAAGATATGGGACAATTCTAATGAAAGGGAAACACTGCAACACTACCACACTATCACATCCTTTGTCCCATATAAAAACATTATCATATATACTATTTTCATTAACTATTTACTACTTATCTACTTATTATCTACTACCTAGCCTACCTAATAAATTAATATCGTAGCCCACATTTAATAAATTAACTGCTTAACATAATTAATTAATTAATCAATTAATACAAAAACACTATGACATCCACAAAATAAAATACCTTTTGCTTCACTTATAACCTACCTACCTATTAATAGTTATCCTATTTATTACATACTACCTAGGTTACATACCTATTATCTACTACCTAGCCTACTTAACAAATTAATTATCTACCCTACATTTATACATTAATTGTTTAACATAACTAATTATTTTATCAATTAATATAAAAACATTATGACATATCCACAAAATAAAATACCTCTTGCTTAATTTACCTACCTATTCACTACCTACTAGTACCTATCCTACTTATTACATACTACCTAGCCTAACTAATTAATTGACTAAGTACCTAATTAACCTAATTAATTAATTAATTAATATGAAAACATAATCACATATTCACACAATAAACTAATAAACCTACTTGCTACCTATATTCCTATTTACTACCTACTACTTAGTTTACCAATTGATTAATGACCTAACCTACCAACTACCTACCTAGTTTACCTAGCCTTACTAAGATTAACCTTCATACCTAACATATTAGCTACACCTAATAAACTAGCCTACTATTACATATAGATAACTTAGGCTAATTAATTACGTATGCAAGCTAGGCTAAGCTACCAATGTACATAGGCCTACTTAGTTTAATGTAACCTATTAAGTTTAGTTAGCTTAGTTTACCAACTAGGTTATAATAGCCTTTTCTAGCAAACTATTAGTTATTAGATATTATATCATGGAAAACCCATGGATAATTGTAAAGAAGACCCATGGATTGGTACATTGAAAGGATAATAGTCCAATTGAAATAGCAAAGTTTCCAATATGTGGTCTATGTTTTTTTGTTCAGGTGATAAAATATACTATTGTAGTTGCAAAGCCTTTCATTTGTAGTTGCAAAAACAACTACGTTATCATCCATCAATGAATGCAATCAAAATTGGATGACTTTGTTCACTTTTCATCTACATTTTCAATGAAAATCATATTAGTTGTAAGTTGCAATTGCATCTACAACTAAAATTTGGTTCAACCTTTCTTATAGTTCATATGTGACCACAACAAGTTGCAACTACATGGACACATAGGACTAACACACTACTAGTTGTAAAATTAGTTGGTTTGGACATTAGTCGCATAGTAGTTGCAAAAATATGGTCAAAATGGACAACATTTCTTCTAGTGATTGATGCATTAATAAAATTTTACATTTTTTTGCATAGGGCTATTCATTATGTATTGTGTTTGTAACCAATGATTTCACTACTTAAAGGACTCTTAAAAGGTCTTGACATATTTATGGGAATGTTTTCAAATGCACTTTTAAATAATAATAAAATGCAATATCATTTTTAGTCATAAGAATTGAAACAATTTTTTTCATCATTTATAAATCAAAATTCTAAGAATATTATTTTCAAATGACCAACTTAACTACTTCACTCCTTATAATTTTTTTGTCTTTAGTGCCTTTTTGGTTTTTAATAGCGAAAATGCACCCATCTTGACCATTGTTTACATTTTGATCATTCAATTAGGATGGAACAATTTCAAAGATGGTTACAAGCAATGGTTATTCAATTTTTCTTCAATTTGTAGCAATTGGTGGAGGTTAAAAGTCAATTGTTTACCAATGTATTAATTTTTATGAAAGCGATATTAGCACATTCAAGAAAACTCAACTATTATGCCGACTACCTTCAACAACAAGTACAATGAGAAGGATAATACCCAAAACCAACTAAAAAACAAAAGGATATGAAAAGATATAACTACCAAAAATTACATCCAATTCCATTGAAGTTGACCACCCAACTAGTTGTTGAATGGAAACATTAACACAAAACAATATCCTAGTGGATTTGATTGTCAATTTCCATTGTAGTGGATGTTTAGTGGAAAATTCTTATTAAATTGCACTCCTATCTATGTGCCACTAGGGTGCGATGGGAATAATTGTTCATTGATAAAATTTTCACTTGAAGTTTGAAACTTCATGGATCAATGGAAATACACAGTTGAAATTGCATAGTGGAAATGCATAATGGAAATTGTAGAGTGGAAATAAATAATGGAAATTACAAAATGAAAATTGCAAAGTGGGAATGCACAATGGAAATTGCATAGTGGAAATTGTGAAGTGCAAATGCACAATGGAAATTGCACGGTGGAAATGCATAGTGGAAATGCACAATGGAATGCACATGCAATTTAACTTGTAATTGGATATATGTAATTTGGTACTTGTTATATTACAAAGTAAATGGTAGTTGGATGGCAAAAACCTTGGATCAGTGGTCTCCAAGGAGATCAAGGTTCAAACCTTGATACGAACAATGGAAATTCGGTCAAATGTTGACTTTTACATGTCATATGTTGATCGTATGTTGATTGTACATTGACCATATGTTGACCATACAACGATTGTATATAGGTCATATGTTTGGAAAATATGAATAATAATAATAATTTTTTAAAAAAAATTGAAATATCACCACACAAAACCACTATTTTTACATGAATGACGAATGGAAATGCATAGTGGAAATGCACTAGCCAAGTTCGATGAACCATTGAACAAGTTGTTGGGTGGAATCGCCAGTGGAACTATTGCCACACAATTCGTTTCCTAGCAATGACCACTAGGGCAAAGTCAATTTCCACTATAGTGGATTTTGGGATTTCCACCCATTGTTGGGTGGAATACACATTGGAATAGGACATGGTTTCTTGTAGTGTATGAATATTTCAATCAAGATACAAAATTTTGAAATTAATCTTGACCTTAAGCCTATGATTCTAAAATGTATGTCCATGCATTTTTAATGTCCAAAGATTGGTAGTTCATTACTTGAGGTTCTTCAAGTGGATGTTGGATGGTGATACGTATTGCATGTGTCATACCTTATATTTACATTCCAAAAGGCTTGATTTTGACTTATATGATATTGCTTAACACCATTTGATCAACAAGCATTCCAATGAAATGGTTGTTATATAAAAACATTATCCATTATAGCCCAATGATCATTTGATACTTACAACTAGCAATATGAGACACATGCACACACAAATCAAAACACAAAAAATTGTGATCAAGATATGTTTGGCCTTACATGCACAAGGGTTATGATCTTCAAGGAGCATATAATGCACATGTTGTACTCTTGAAAGATTTGATGGGGATAAACCACAACCCAACAAGGACATTTCATATGATTTTAACTGTATCTTATTCCTACATTTTGAGGCCCATTCACCATATCGATCCTTGGTAGCATATCTAGACTACTAGGTTCCATTACATTTTAGAATAACACCATTAAAACATAACCACCATTAGATTAACACCACATGTAAAACAATAACATTAATAATTTAGTATTGTGTAATTCCACATCTAAATAAACTTCATGACCAAAACATCAACATTAGATCAATACCACCATTAGGGCAACAACACCATTAAGTTAGCAACATCATTCTAAGCAACACCTATAGAATAAGAACACATTCAAGTAATAGGGTAGATGTGAGCTACGGTGATTCACTTTTTGTGTCCTTATGGGCTTTTTACAAAGTGTATTTTATTCAAATGCCACAAATGCATTATAAAATCATCAATTTGATAAAAAAAATTATGGATTAAGATTGCCAACTTGAATAAAAATATTTATTGATGGGTGAAATTCAACAAACATACACCAATCATATAGTAGTGGACTTTTAAAGTGGACATATGGACTATAATCTAGGTTCTGCATTAACATTCAAATGCATTTTTTGTTATGATTTCATCTCAATATTTTTTATAAGGACTCAGTATATGATGCATGATGGAAAGAAATATATGGATTGAAAAAACTCATAACAAAAACTTTAACCAACAAATAACTATGGACTTTTGAATGACCAAATTTGGACCTTATTTTCAAAGGTCCCAATCTTGGTCATTTTTTGTTTAATTGATGTTTTTTTCCCTTTAACATGTATGATAAAGAGTTTTCTAGGTGGGTAGCCTTTCATATGGACTTTATTAATTGATTAATCACCACATAGGGCCCACTCAACATTGGTTTTTAATGTTTCTTTTCCACTCTAGTGTTAATTTTTCCATTTATATAGACTTTTGGGATTGGAACTAGCCTTGTCGCTTTTTGAACCACCCTAACTTGCATCTACCCAACAACATTAATACTTTTAAAATATGATGCAATACCATTAATCAACATCACAACCAAGATAATAACAACATTATATTAACAACACCATTAGGGAAATAACACCTATAAAACAACAATACCAAATTTAAGGTAACAATACCATGATCAGTAGCACACATTAATGCAACAACACCATGATTAGCACACCATTAAGGCAATAATAGTTGGAAAGCAACAACACATGAACAACAACCACAATAAAATACTTGAATATTGTGCAATACCACAAAATAATGACCAGAATTACAACAAGAAATTAAATCAGCAACATTGAATCATCCATCACATGCATTCATCTTTTTTGGATTTGAAATAAATTCAAATCGAACTTTGTCAAACATAAGGTTTAACCACATGTACACTTGTGTGATGAAAACAAATGGATGTAAACCACTTAATGGTTTTATTATTTATTCATGTTTTTTTGTTCTTATTATAGTTGTTTTTACAAGCTTTCAATGTTGTTGTTAGTTATAGATGTTCTTGTGTTCCTAGCATCTTGTGTTGTTTGTGTTATTTTTCTTGTAAATGCCCTACTCATGTGTTTTTACTAGGTATAAAGTTGTTATTCTTGTGAAATTATTAACATGTTTTTTTGTTGTTGTTATTCATGTGTTGTTATTCTATTTGAATGTTGTTGCTTTAAAGAGTGCTATTGATCATAGTGTTACAACCTCCCTAAAGTGTTGAACTACCCTAATCATACTTGTGATCATGGTGTTGTTGCCCAAATGTGTGTTACTAATCATGATGTTGTTGTTCTATAAGTATTGTTGCCCTAATGGTGCTACTTCAATCATGATGTTATTGGTTCAATGTTTAATACTAATTAAAGTGTTGTTATTTTAATATAGGTGTTGTTGATTTAATGTTGGGTGAAAACAAAATCAAAGGAACTAAGGGCGCCAAGGTAAAACTCCTTTTCCAACGATTGCACATGACACGTGTCATTTTTGTGTTAGTTTATAACCTAAAATTTTGTATTTTGGATACCCAATCTAACACTGCATGTTAGATATAAATATGTTTTGACTATAAATTGAATTTATATCATATATTATGCATTCATGCCCTTTATGACATAGATATGAACTTATTGTTGAGGCCACATTTTCAAAATCCATAATTTTCAAGGGCAAAAACAGATTTGAACCAAATGTGTTCAAATTAGTTATTTAAAAAATTTCATTAATTCAAGTTATTTTGCCCTTCCAATCATTAATGTTAAAATCCTTTCCAAGTTTTACAAGGAATGGTGCACATTTGGGTAAAAAAAAGGATGTTTGAAAAAATAAGGACTATCCACTCTTCAAGTTTGAGTGCTTTGAACATGCAAAAATATTTTGATTTGTGTCAAGCTTTGAACATATAAACTTTGCAATTAATGGAAAATATTCCAAAAACTTTTATGATAATGCAAACTATTATGCTTCCTTTGTGATCTTTCAAACATTAAAAAATGCAATTTTAACTCCTTTGATTGTGTTTTTACCCTATTGTTATTGTTTTGGTTGTGATGTTGATCTAGTTGTATTGCACAATACTCAAATATTTTAATGTTGTTATTGCTCATGTGTTTTACATGTGTCACTATTTCAATGGTGTTATTGATTTCATGTTGTTATTATTATGGTCATGATGTTGATATAGTGGTATTGCATAATATTGAAATATTGAACTATTCATTTGTTGTTGATGTAATGGTGTTGCTATCCTATTTGTGTAAGTGTTCTATTGAAAACTATGTCCATTTTCACTTAAACCTTCCACCCAACTTTCCACCCAACTATCTATTGAATGGAAACACCATCACAAAACATCATGGGTGGATTCAATTGTCAATTTCCATTACACAATGGATGTTTAATGGGCCTTTGATGACCATGTGTATCATAGAAACATTGGTGTTTTTTGAGGTATTGAGAGGACACCAACTTTTTAAATGAGTGCAAATGATATATTTGTTGTAGCTGGTGCAAGGGAATGTGCCTTGAAGTAGGAGGCCAACTTGCAAATGGTGATAAATTATTACAATATTTGGCATCAAATGATTCAAAATTTTGTTCAAACTCAATTATTAACAAGTAAGAGATGTTGAATGCCCCACTTAAAACATTGCATACTTGTGTTCACAATTACCATGTAATGGTATAACCCTTGCAGCTCATTGGTTGTTGTGTGTAGTTGAAGGTTGAATTACATGATGGAAATTTAATGGGTGCATGGTGGAAGTTTAGTGGGTGCATGTTGGGAGTTTGATGGGAACATGGTTGGCATTTTAGTGGAAATGTTGCATTCTGAAGTGTACTATTGTAATTGTGTTCACCTTTATTTCAAATGAAATTTGATTAATTTTATCATGCATGAATGATAGGCATGGCATTAATTTGCATGGGGTGTTCATGGGTATGTTGTGCATGGTGGGTGGCAAGACAAATTTGGCCTTTGGTTAGTGAACCTAACTTGTTGATTCTCCCCTTTGGATAGGACATATGTTTTTCTATAATAAGTTTCCCAAATGAGCAATGGGTTGGCCAAATTGGTGGACATGTGTACATTACTAAAAAAATTGGTGGAAATGTCATGTGCATGCATTTCCATCATGAGGATGACTCCAAATGTTGGATGGTTGAGTGGAAGCTAACTTAAAGGAACACTACGGGTTTTCTAATATATGCATTTGTTCAATTATGCATTGCAACATCCACATGCCAACCATTCCATCATGTCTAACTGTTAGTTTTTGGTTACTTCCAATTTGACATGTTCATATGTTATTGTCTTCCGCATGTCTTCTTTGTGAAAGACAATATCATGGGTGGAGACTAGTTAATTGTGATTGAGAAGGAACATCGCAACCATCAATTTGTTAGTGAAACCAAAGCACAAATGTTAGGGGTTGCACAAAGGTGGGTGAAACAACTATAACCAACATGGAAGTTGATGCTAAGAATGGTGATATTGGCAATGAAGGTGGCAAGGAAAAGGTTGTGTGAATGGAATCCAACCTTGTTGCATAGCAAGCTAGATCACATGGATTATGAATTAAAATTACGTGATTCAAACCACATCTAGTTTATTCAAAATAAACTTTTAAGAAAATTACAATACCAAAAATATTATGTGTATAAATTAGTAATTATTTACATTATGTTAATGCTTTATATAAAATTAATTTTTTAAGTAACATAATATTTTCTAATAACTTAAATATTGAAATTTAAGTTATAAAATAATTAGAATTAAAATAAATGAAAATTTATAAATTTTATATTGATTAAATATATGCTTAAAATGTGGGGAGGTAGAATAAAATATTATATATTATCCTCAAAAATCAAATATTTCCTGGAAAAAATCAATGTTCTTAAAAAATAGGCTTATTAAAAAATTATGTTATTTGGAAGAATTTGTTTTGAAAACATATTGTTGAAATGTATTAAAGAACCAGATTGAAATGTATTTTCAGTTGAATTAATTGATCTTATTTTTCTTAAAGAATTTATATGTATGAAAATCTTGGAAAAATCAATTTAGAATGGAATTTAACTTTTTTAATTTGGAGAAAGTATGAAGAAAACAATAATGATTAAAGATTTTTTTTTTGAAGGCACCATTGTTGAAATGTATTAAATTGCAAGTTTCAAATGTATTTTCAATCAAATTAAGTAGTTTTTTAAATTAAAAATATTAAAAATGTGTACATCTTGGAAAAATATTCTAAAATGAATTTGTTATTTTTTCATTTGGACGAAGTATGAGAAAGATAATAATGGTTTTAAGAAAGAACGAATCTTCAAAACATCATTGATGTTAAAATGTACTAAATCACAAGATTCAAATGAATCTACATTCAAATTATGTATTTCTTTCTTTCTTTAAAATATTAAAGATGTGTACATCATGGAAATACCTTTTAAATTGAAGTTTATTCATGAGAAAGATAATATCTAAAGTTGGCTTTTGTAAAGCATTTGGAATAAACAGCATAATAAATCCAATCATCACTGCACTTGTTTTGTAATAAATGAAATGGTTGGATGGCAATGGCAATGCATTATGACCTTGGACTCCAAGGTTCAAACCTTGGTAAAACTTTGAAACTTTGAAATGACTTTTTTAATAGTAATATATATATATATATATATATATATATATATATATAAAATTCAAAATAATATTTTTTTAAAATGCCATGTGGCAATTTTTAAGTTGATTAATTCATAGTGAATTCCCTATTAGTGTTTGTTTTAATAGTAAAATGTTGTGGATGTGGACAAGAATGAACCAACACCCAGTAGTGCACTAGTTGGCCATTTTGTCCATAGAATGGGCTACATTTCTTCATCTAGTTCTTGACCTTGTGTTAACCCAACATTATACCATAATCAACCCTTTTGGGTTGTTGACCTTTGACCCTTTTTCTTTTTGGGTTTTTTTTTCCAACCTTCACCATACTACCCTCCAACCTAGTTACCCTACTAAGGACCTACATCTTGGCCCCACTTACCAACCCCTTACCTACCTACAGGTCCTATTTTTCATGGTTAAACCCCTCTTTCTTAGCTTTGCCTTTTGGCACAACTTCTAATTTTTCTTGGTTAAACCTATGTCTTTTGGCAAGACCTTCATCTTTTCATGGCTAAACTTCTACATGATGACAAAATCTTTATATCTTTTTAACTAAAACTCTATCTCTTGGCAAAACTTCTATCTCTTCATGGCAAAACCTTTATCTTTTCATGGAAAAACCTCTAAATGATGACAAAATCTTTATATATTTTTAACTAAAACTCTATCTCTTGGCAAAACTTTTATCTCTTCATGGCAAAACTTTTACCTTTCAATAAAATCTATATAATTTCTTGGTTAAACCTCTACCTTTTGACAAAACTTTTAACGTTTTTTAGTTAAACCTTTATCTCTTGATAAAACCTTTATCTCTTCATGGCTAAACCACTACACATTAGCAAAAGTTCTATATATTTTAAACTAAACCTCTACCATTTAGAAAAACTTTTAACTCTTTCTAGCTAAAACTATGTACCTCTTAGCAAAACCTTTTTTTTCTTAGCTAAATTTTTACTTCTTAATAAAACCTCTATCATTTTTTGTTTATGCCTCTACCCCTTGGAAAAACTTTTAATTATTTTAGCTAAACTTATACCTCTTGGCAAAACTTCCATCTTTTTGTGGTTAACTTCTACCTATTGGCAAAACCTTTAGTTTTTCTTTCTTAAACTTTTATTTTTTTAAAAAACCTTTATTTTTACATGGCTAAACTTTTACTTATTGGAAAAACCTCTAATTTTTGGTAAAACTTTTAGATTATATTGAATTAACCTAAAGACTACTTTTTCAACAAAATCTTTTAGCAAAACTTTTTAGCTACACTATTGACCTAATTATCTTATTGACCTAGTTACATTATTGACTTAACTTGTTTTTTATTTGTGTACATACCTATTTGAGCACTTAACCACTAGCTTACATACATGATACCTACTTACTTACCTACCCACCCATGCACTCACCTACCTATCCATCTATTTATTTAGTTTCCTACCTACCCACCCACCTATATTCAACTGCCTACTTATTAGTTACATATTGTTAATGTTTACTAATGTATGATATACAAAATATGAAGATATTGCACAAATGAGCTAAGAACCAATTTAATCATATTTGACCCCTCAATAAATGGTAACCATGAATGCCAGTATTACACATTCAATCAACTTTTGTGACCCATGCATAAACATTGCATATTTTGGTAATTATTGTTAAAAGTTAAAATAGTTGAAGATCTAATTGCAAAATACAATACCCACATATGAAAACATATGTCATTTTATATACAATACACCTCAATAATTATTACATATTTTGTGACCAAAATGCAAGAATTTTTTTTCTTTTGAATTCCTATTCCTTTTTTAAATTATTTTTCAATGTCTTTTTTCTTTAAATGTTTTATTTTTCTAATTTCTTTTACTTTTTTTCCTTCTAAATTTTTATTTTTATTTTCTTGTTTTATTTTTTTTCTAATTTTTAAATTTTTTATCATCATCATCTTTTTCATTGACCATGCATTTTGTATGCCTAACATTTCAATATTGCACAAACCATCCAGAAAACCAACTAGCATTTTATGCTTCAAATGTGGGTATTGTAAAATTAGTCTAACAAAATTAATGTTTATTTTGTGACCCTTATGCAAGTATTTCACATTGAACTTTATGTTTCTAAAATGTTTTTAGTGCAATAATGTAACAACATTGCAATATGTTTCAAACTCATATTTTTAAGGAAAATTCAACAAAATATGAATGCAATGCTCCTATTCAAGGCATGCAAACATAATATAAATGTGAGATTACAATTGCAATAAGACAAAACTTATATGTATTGATGCAAATATCACATCTATTAAAACTTTAAAACATGTCCAAAAAAAGGAAAACATGAATTCCATGCCATTGTTTATGCCAAAGAACCCGCATAAGATATATATGTTATTTTCTAACCTCAAGAAACCCCTTTTTTAAACTATTTTCATTAGCCACCATGCCATGTGTTCACTGATAAGTTCTTATTGTTGTAACCACCTTAGTAGCATGTTGATGAGTGTAAAGTTGATAGTGATACAATTGGAGTTGAATGTCATTGGTTACAAATTGGTATTTCATAGTTATTCAAATTTTACATCAAGCACATGATACACATAAACATACAAAAAGAAACAAAAGCAATAATTATTCTAACATTTTAAAAAACAAAAAAATTGGAATAATAGGCCAAAAAACCAAAAAAAAATCTTATTCTTAAAAAAATAGCAAAAAAGGAAATAGAAACTAGAATTCTTCTTCTTGAATTTAAAAAAAAAAGAGAAAAGAGGGAAAAAATATCCAAAAAAAAAAAGGGAAAAGAAACAAACTTTTTCTTTTGGAATCTAAAAACAAGGGAAAAAATGGGGAAAAAATTCAAGAAAAGAATAAGGAAAAGAAAACAAACTTCTTCTTTTGGAATTTAAAAAATAAAAAAACTGGAAAAAAAAGAAAAAATAAAAAAATAATCTTTGTCTTCTTCTAATTTTTTTTCTTTTCATTTTTTTTCTTTTGTTTATTTTCATTCCCTTCTCTTTTATTCTTCTTTCTTCTCCTCCTTCTATTTCTTACTTCTTCATTTTGCTTATGTTCTTATTTCACAAACCAAAAACAAAACAAAACAACAAAGACAATGATGTGATGAAAAAGAAGGAAAATGTTTGAAAAAGGGAAAAATATATATAAAGAAAACAAAATGAAGAAGAAGAAGTTGTTGCAATAATAGAAAATGAAAAAAAAATGATGAAAAAAAAAATGATAAGAAGATAAATCTATAGCAACAATAAAAAAAAAGAAGAAAAACAAAAGATGGGGGAAAAAAAAAGGGGAATTTTCTTGAAATCTAAAAGAAAGGTGGGCCAATGGGCAAAAAAAAAAAAAAAAAAAACAAATTTAAGGTTTGGTTTGGATAAAAAAAAAAAAATAAAATTTATTTCTAAGGAAGCTTCCACAATTTATGAATTGGTGGGGTTGTTGTTTTTATTATTATGAGAAAGAGT
>Ga0116231_10011587_pt1 | contig 13464 bp, 6 predicted proteins | sample S1TSphgellanicum_2_FD_89695 | JGI IMG/M metagenome (GOLD analysis project Ga0116231, IMG submission 89695) | Host-associated microbial communities from peat moss isolated from Minnesota, USA - S1T2_Fd - Sphagnum magellanicum MG | ecosystem: Host-associated > Plants > Peat moss > Unclassified... | reverse complement strand
GCGCTCGCCATCCAGCTTGGAAGGCGGAAGACCTGCTGCGCGACCTCCTGGATCTCAGTCCGGCGAACCTTTGCCTCGATCTCCGTGAGGACGAATGGACTCTCTCGGGGCCGGCCCATGCCAGTGCGCGGACGATCTCTTCAGCGCGTTCTTTTGCGAGGGCAAGTTGCCAGGAGGGGACCTGCACCAATTGGATCGAGAGCTTCCCGAGATTCAGCTTGCGGCTCCGGCCCGATGTCCAATAGATCATCTGAGGGGGAACCTTAGGTCTCGCTCATCGGCAATCGCTTCATGTTAAATCCACCGTGCAAAATTCAAGAAGGGGGTAAAAAACGCGGGCAGTCCCCGTTGTTAACGTACACCGCCAAGAACCCATGACCTCATACGCTCCAGACCGCGTCAGTCTCTCTATCCTAGGAGGACTTCGATTTGCCGCGGATGGCCCCGGGCACCATGGCCTCACAGCACCAATGGCCCTCTTATCGGGAGCGAACCAACCTCGACCGTCTCGGGAGCACGACATCATGGAGCTTTACGACAGGTCGCGGCCTTCCCTGCTTACCTACCTCGTGGGGCTGGGACTGACGCTGAACGAAGCGGAGGATGTCGTTCAAGAATGCTTTCTTCGCCTCTACGATCATCTAGCAGCCAAGCAGACGGACCGCAATCTGCGCGGCTGGCTCTTCCGGGTCGCGCACAATCTGGCGATCGACATCTTTCGCGATGCGCGGAGAATACATCAGCCCGATGCCGAACACGACAATTTCCTGGATCTGGTTGAAGACCCCTGCTTCAGTCCTGAAGAGCACGCCATCAAGAACGAGGAGATCCGGAGGATTGCGGTTGCGCTCGGGCATCTGACCCAGCAGCAGCGTTCCGCGGTCCTTCTCAGGGCCGAAGATCTGCGATACCGCGAGATCGCGGCCATTCTCGGCGTCAGCATCAAGCGGGTCTCTGAGCTGGTGCAGCGGGCGCTGGTGCTTCTGGCGGCGAACCTATGAGCTTCCTCAAGAACAAACTCGTTCGGTTGCAGCACCTGTCCGACGAAACGATCTCGCGGCTGGTCTCGGGGGAGCTCGCGGTGCTCCCCGCCTTCCGCGCGGTCCGCCACATGGAGCGGTGCTGGCACTGCCGCGCGCGGCGCGAAGCGCTCGACCACGCGGCAATGCAGGTCACGGAACACCGCAATCGGATGGCGGCGCGCACGCCGGGCAATCCTGAGCGGCGTGCCGCCCTGTTTGACGAATTGCGCCGGCGCTCCCAACAGGCTGACCCACAGCCGGCATCGGTCCCCCCCATCCTCAAAGCCTACGAACTAGGCCGCATCTCAATGACTCCAGTCCTCAGCAGTATCGCTATCGTCGTGGCCGCGGCCGCCCTGCTTGCATTTGTCTGGTGGAAGCCAGTGCCGGTCGTAAGTGCCAGTACTCTGCTCTCCAAGGCGGAAGCCTTCGATGCCGCCGTTGCTCATGGAGAGCCGGGGGTCATCTATCAGAGGGTGCGGATTACAACCGCGCGCTCCAGCGTGGAGCGCGAAATCTACCGCGACGCGCGCGGCAAGCGGAGGCGGCGTCCTGAGCAGGCAGAAGCGAATCCAGTGCGAGAGGTGCTCGCTTCGGCCCATGTGGATTGGGACGCTCCTTTGTCCGCGGCTTCGTTTCGCCAGTGGCACGACCTTCAAGAGCCGCGGACGGACGTGGTCTCGAGGGACGGCAACCTTCTGAAGCTGGTTACGACCTCCTCCAACGGGTGGATTCAGGAGCAGTCGCTCATGGTCAGGCTTTCGGACTTTCATCCAGTGGGGCGGACCATCCGCACTCGGCCTTACGGCACAATCGAGATTGCCGAACTGAACTATGCCGTGCTGGGATGGAACACCGCGAACGAATCGCTCTTCGAGCCTCTTGCGAGCTTCCATGCGGCCTCTCCGGTGCCGCCTGCTCCGCTGTCCGCGGACGATCTGGACCTTGCGGAGCTGGATGCGCGGCTGGCCTTGAACCGTATCCACGCCGATGAAGGCGAACAGATCAATGTTGTACGGACCGACCGCGGGATCGAAGTGAAGGGCGTCGCCGAGACGGACGAACGGATGCACCAGATTGTGAGCAGCCTGCGGCAGGTCCCGCACGTCAGGACCGATGTTCTGAGTCTCGCTGAACTGCAGGGCCGGCACGATAGCGGACCTTCACCGCAATCGGTCAGCGTGCAGACCCTCGACGTGCAGGCTTCGCCGCTGGTCCGCTATCTGAGCAGCATGGGCACCTTTGGACGAAGCGTGAGCGATGTCTCCGGCAGCCTGTTGGATGCGTCGCTGGCGGTGCGGCGCAATGCCGCGGAGCTGGCCGCGCTAGAGGGCAGCCGGGCCGCGGAGGCGGCTTCGCCGGCAAAGTCCTGGGTCATCGGCGAACTGTCTCGGAGCTACTTCAGCCGCTTGCTTGAGGCGCTCGATGCTCAAGAGGCGACGCTGCGGCAACTTGGCTTCAAGCCCCCCGAGGCGGTGGCGCCACCGGCATCTGCCGTCGAACTTCTTCCTGAAGCGGAACGCGAAGACGCTCTGTGCCGGGAGCTCATAGCGGGAAGCGATGGAGGCACCCGCTCCGGGCCGGAGATCGCTGCCGAGATGTTCGCTTCCATAGCCAGAATTCGTTCCGCGGCGGCAGCGCAGCTACCGGCGAAGTAGACACGACGACATTCCATCTGGATCAACTGGAGGATTACTATGCGCAAGGCCCGTCTCGCCCTGTTTCTCTTGTCTTTCATTTCTTTCATTCTGCCGGTTTCTCTCTTCGCCCAGGTGTCTGAGGTCGACGGCACCGTACGCGATTCGCAAAAGGCCGCGATTCACAACGCGGAGGTGCGCATCGTGCAGCAGGCGCAAGGCACCACGCGCACCGTCCGCACCAACGATGCCGGCGCGTTTGTGGTGCCGTTCCTGATTCCGGGGCCGTATCGCATCTATGTGCAGGCACCCAGCTTCAGCACCGCGGTCAGCGATGTGGTGAACCTGACTGTCGGGCAGACGTTCGTCTTCAACGTCGTGTTGAAGGTCGGCAACGTCAGCGAGCAGGTGAACGTGCAGAGCGGCTCGGACACCATCAACACGACCGACGGGGCCGTGAGCAGCGTGATCGGCCAGGAGCTGATCGCGAACCTGCCGCTGAACGGCCGCAGCCTGCAGGACCTGATGGCCCTGACGCCAGGAGTGGTGACGCAGAACCCGGACCAGGGAGGGTTGCGCGGCAATCAGGGCGACTTCAGCGTCAACGGCCAGCGCACGGAGTCGAACTATTACACAGTGGATGGAGTCTCGGGCAATCTCGGCACGGGAATCGGGTTAGGACCCGACAACTCCGCCGGCGGCGGGATCGGCGGTTCCACCGCTCTGGGCACGACACAGAGCCTGGTGCCAGTGGACGCTCTTCAGGAGTTCCGCGTCGAGAGCTCGACCTATTCGGCGGAGTATGGCCGCTCACCCGGCGGCCAGTTCGTCTTCGTGACGAAGTCGGGCACGAATGCGTATCACGGGGATGTCTTCGACTACTTTCGCAACAATTACTTCGATTCCAACGACTGGTTCAACGACTACACCAATCCGCCCACGCCGATTCCCGCGCTGCGCCAGAACGACTTTGGCGGCAGCGTCGGCGGACCTGTCCGCATTCCCCACCTCTACGATGGCAAGGACAAGAGCTTCTTCTTCTTCGTCTATGAGGGCCTGCGGCTGGTGCAGCCCCAGCCGATAAACCTAGGAGCCTACGTTCCCGATCTGGCCTTTCGCCAGGCCGCCGCGCCGGTGCTGCAGCCGTTCCTGAACGCCTTCCCGCTGCCGACGCCCGGCGGTAAGGACAACGGCAACGGTCTGCAGCAGGTGATCGTCTCCTACTCCGAGCCGGCGCGGATCGACACCATCTCGTTCCGGATCGATCAGGTAATCACCCCAAAGAACACGGTCTTCTTCAAGTTCCAGGACTCGCCGAGCAACCAGCAGTCGCGCTCGCCAAACGAACTCTCCTCCCTGAGCGAGATGGCGACCTCAGCACATAGTTATACCTTTGGGGCCACGAGTCAGATTCACACGAATCTCAGCAATGAACTGCGCTTGCTCTACTTCCGGGGAAGCTCGACGAGCAGCAGCAAGCTCGATGGGTTCGGCGGAGCGACGCCTATCGACGCCGGAGCCGCGGCGGGCGCGGGCGGGTATCCTGACGCATCGGTCGACTTCGACCTCATCCTCAATCCGTTCATCAGCCTCTATACGCATCGTGCGAACAATGGAAAGCGGGAATGGAACGCTGTGGACACCCTCAGTTGGTCGCATGGGCATCACCAGTTCAAGTTCGGTGTGGACTTCGCCCGCATCTCGGTCCCTTATGCCGAGGAGAACCCCATTATCGAGGCGGTCTACTACTCTCCCGCGCAGGTCGTGGCGAACAGCGCGTCCTTCGGCGGAGTCACCGACTATGGAAATGCCGATCCGGTCTATACCCAGACATCGGTCTTTGCCCAGGACAACTGGCGCATCGCTCCGAGACTGAGCCTTTCGCTTGGGCTGCGCTGGGAGCTCGACCCACCACCCTACGGCGGGGACGGCAACGACGCATACACCGCCCGTGGCACACCGGGCGGCGCGGATGAGACTCTGGCGCCGCGCGGCACGCCGCTGTGGAAGACCACCAAGTTCAACTTCGCGCCTCGCGTAGGAGCGGCCTGGCAGGTACACCAGAAGCCTGGACAGGAGACGGTGGTGCGCGGCGGATTTGGCGTCTTCTTCGATACCGACGACGAGTACGCCGCTCTAGACTTTGAATCAACGGGCTTTTCCAGCGGCGTCTTTGTCCCAAACTTCTCCCTTCCCGTGCCCGCTTCCGACCTGACGCTCCCCTTGGCCGCCGCGCCGCCCTACAGCGCGATTGAGTTCCCGGAACACCTCCAGTTGCCCTACACGCTGGAGTGGAACGCCGCGTTGCAACAGTCCCTGGGCAAGGAGCAGTCCCTCACGCTGAGCTACGTGGGATCCAACGGCCGCCGGCTGTTCGGGGAGCAGTTCTTCATAGGCGGGGCCAACCCCGACTTCGCCTCCACGACTGCCTACACAAGCGGCATAACCTCCAACTACCAGGCTCTCCAGACGCAGTTCCAGCGTACGGTCGCGCACGGTCTGACGGCCTTCGCCGCCTACACCTGGTCCCATGCCATCGACTTTGGTTCGACACCGTTTCCCATCGCCCCGCAACGCGGCAATTCGGACTTCGATCTCCGGCACAACCTGCAGATCGGCAGCAGTTGGCAGCTCCCGGACGGATCGCAGAATCGCCTTGCCGGCGCGATCCTCAACCACTGGGGGCTGGATGCAAGGCTGATGTCGCGGTCTTCCATGCCCGTCTATCTGGAGGGGCCCGAGGGGATTCTTCCCAACGGACAGCTCCTCGTAAACCCTCTATACACGGTTCCCGGCCAGCCCATGTATCTCTATGGCGCGCAGTGCACGGCGTACTATGCCAGTGTGCAAACCGGGGCGTGCCCTGGGGGACGGTCCATCAATCCGGCCGCGCTTACAGCAACCCAGGGGGCTGGCGAAACAACATCGCCCAGAAATGCGTTCCGCGGGTTTGGCGCGACCCAGATCAACCTGAGCGCAAGACGGGAGTTTCATTTGACCGAAGCCGCCCGGTTGCAGTTCCGCTCAGATGTGTTCAATATTCTCAACCACCCCATCTTTGGAAACATCGATCAAAGCTATGGCGACCCTACCTTCGGCGAGGCGAATGCCACCCTGGCAAACAGCCTGACCAATGTGAGTTCGCTCTATCAGCAGGGCGGTGCGCGCTCGATGCAGTTCTCGCTCAAGATCCTCTTCTAAAGGACGCCGCAATTCACATAGAGAAAAGTCTGCACTTTTTGTTTGGCCTTCCCTAAGGGAATCTGCGCTGTCTGGGTGCCACTGTAGTCATCGACGAGAGCATGGTCGATCGGTCATGGCCACACGCCGCATCGGCTACGGCTGGATATCGTCAGTTTTCTTGGGGTGAATTGCGAAAGGACTTACAGGCAAAGTGGCATCCGTACAGCCGCCAAGACGTGACTCTGAAGGTTCCGTCTTTTCACGACTCCGCAATTTCGTGGGGTTCTACCTCCGTCCCGAGCGGCACCCCAATCTGCCCAAGCTGGACCTCAAACTTGTCAAGCAGATGTGGGACCTGACAGTCCCCTTCTGGACGCGGTCCCGGGCCTGGGTCAGTTATCTCGTGCTGGGTCTCTATGGCTGTTACACCTTCGGCAGCGCGGTGCTTGCGGCGAGAGTGGCCCGGCTTGTCGGAGACCAACTGGACGCGCTCGCCAGTCACGACGCAGCCCGATTTTACCGGGTCATCGTTCTCGCCGTGGTGGCCAATCTGGGCGTGGCGCTGCTGGTCCTCCTCATCCAACTGCCTTTCGCAATTTTGCTTTTGCGCTGGCGGCAGTGGCTTACCAAGAAATTTCTTCACTGTCTTTTTGCGCCGCTCGGAGTTCGTGATCCTCGACGAAGCGACCAGTGCCATCGACTCCGAAGGGGAACAATTCCTCTACACCCTTCTACAGCGGATGGGGAGCAGCTATATCAGCGTAGCCCACCGCGAAACCCTCATCCAGTACCACCGGAATCAACTGGAACTTGGAGGAGAGGGGCAATGGAGACTGACTTCCATCCCTCATTTGAGCATCGACAGGAGACAGGAACTCTCTCTGGATTGAGCGTTTTGTTTGATCTTACCTAAAAGGAGCAACATTCATCATGCCTGCATCGCTTGCACTCAGACCTGAAATCAAAACGGACGTGAGCTTTGTCATGACACCGAGTCAGCGATTCACCTCTGAATAGATCCTTTCCCTGTCCGGATTCGTCCCCGTGCTTTTGACCTGCTCCCCGAAGAGTCGACCATTCAACACGTGCATGCAAACGCCCTGTCCCTGTACGCTTTATGGCCTCTAGCGAAGGCCTTGCCGCGTGCCGTTCGGGCAGCTCTTCTTTCAGGGACCGACCGGCCCAACGTGACCAGCTCGACATGGCTGTTGATCTCGGCCCGGACCCCTGCCCAGCGAGCGCTGTGTTTTCATTGCATGATCTGCTTGATGCGCAGTTCGTTGAGTTCGTTCACCATGTCTACGCTTTGCCTGTCGATCTGCTCGAACAAGAGTCGCGCCTCAGCCTTGCGTCCGAGGGCGGCATAGGCTCGCGCGAGGTTGTAGGTTGCGCTCCTCAGGTCCGGTGCCAGACGGTGGGCCTTCTCGAGATCAGGGAGGGCGTCGCGAGCGTCTCCCTGTTCAAGCCGCAGCTTGCCGCGCAGGACGTGCGCCTGGACGGCCGGGCTGCCCGACTTGAGGGCGCGGTCGAGTTCCTTAAGGGCATCCACCGAGTCACCGGGGTCGATCTTGAGCAGGCACTCCGCGAGGAGATACTCGAGATCGGCATCGACGATTCCCGCGGCGATCGCTGCCCGCAGCTCATGGGCCGCAGTGTCATAGTGGCCCATCTTGTAATCCGTGACAGCAAGAAAGAAACGCGGATCGGCAAGCTGGGGCGAGGCCTTGACGGCGGCGGCGAAATCGTTTCGCGCCTCTTCGAGGCGGCCCACAGCTGTGGAGGCCGCTCCATGAACGAGAAGCATCTGCACGTTGCCGGGAAATACCTCGACCGCGCGAGCCGACAGTTTTTCCGCCTGTTCGAGTTGACCTACATCGGTAAGCAGCGTGATCAGGTTGAGGTAGCCGAGCGGTTCGACGGGGTTCTTGTGCACCTGTTCGACGAGAAGCGCGTAGGCGTCTTGATATCGGCCGGCTTTGGAGTCGCTTGCGGCGAGCAGGTTTGTGCTGTCGTTGTCCAGGGGAGTCTGAGTTCGCAGGTGCTGCAGGGTCTCAATGGCACCGGAGTAGTCGGCGAGCTCGAACTGCCCCAGGGCGATGGCGTAGGCGTGCGCCTGAAGGTTGGGCACGTCATCGTCGACCGAGCGAAAGAGCGCAAGCGCGTTCGGGAAGTCATGCAGACGGCCGTAGATCAGGCCAAGGTCGAAGCGCTGGCGAGGCGTCAGCCCCGTGCATCGGTGCAAGCCATCTGCGATAACTCGGGCCTTCGCGATGTGGCCGAGCTTGAGCTCCCGGGCTGCTTCAGGAAGAGATTGGCCCGCAAGGCAGGAGCCACGCGTTGACGCAGGATGAGAGGTCTGCGCGGCGACGGCGGCGGCGCATAGGAAGGAAATGGCCCAATTTACATGCCGGAGGGTCTTCATGGCTTTCCGCTGCCCTGATTTCGCGGCGCGGGAAAGGGGTTGCGGCTGGCGATTCCTCCGCCTTCGCGGACTGTAACCAACTGGTCGGCGGCCACGGCGCGGAGCTTCTCTACGGTGCCGCTGGGCCAAAAGATCTCGATGTCCGCGACGGCCGCCGGGCCGATACCGAAGTGCAGCCGCGGATCGTTCGCGGAGAAGAAGCTGGACTGGCTGGCGAGCGTCTGCGCCTGCACCTTGCCGCCGTAATGGACCAGGACCCGCGCGCCGATGCCGCTGCGGTTCGAGCGCGTCCCGATCAGCTTCACCTTGATCCAATGGTGCGAGGTTTTGAGGTCGTTTCGGAGCAGCGATGGCGGCTCGTTCATGTTGACGATAAGGACATCGACATCGCCGTCGTTGTCGAAGTCGCCGAATGCGCAGCCGCGGCTGGAGTGCGGGGTGGCGATGCCGGGACCGGCCTGGTTCGAGACCTGTTCGAAGCGGCCGTCGCCCAGGTTCCTGAAGATGATGCGCGGACTCTTGTTGGGGTAGGCCGGTAGCTTCGCTTCCACCTCGGGATAGACGCTGCCGGTTACCACGAGGATGTCGGGATTGCCGTCATTGTCGAGGTCGGCGATGCCGGTGCCCCAGCTTACAAAGCGGGTCTCGGTGCCGATGCGGCTCGGCCGGGTGATGTCGGTGAACTGCGCGCGGCCATCGTTGTGGTAGAGGACGCTGGAGTCGTCGGCGAAGTTGGTTTTGAAGATGTCGAGGTGGCCAGTGAGGCGGACATCGCCGACGGCGACTCCCATGCCGGACTGCTCGGCACCATCGTCGGAGAGCGCGACCCCCCGGTCGAGGGCTTCTTCGCGAAAGGTGCCGTCACGGTTGTTCATAAAGAGCATGCTAGGCGTGGAGTCGCAGGCGATGTAGATGTCCTGCCAGCCGTCTTCGTCGAAGTCGGCGGCGACGACGGTCATGCCGTAGGCGCGGGGCTTGCCGCCGATCTTTGCTTCTCGGGTGACATCTCGGAAGGTGCCATCGCCGTTGTTGCGATAGAGCACATGCTGTGCTGGAAACGCGGGCGCAAGGCCGCGCGGGCCGCAGTTTACCGGGACTCCCTTCCATCTACAGTTGACATCGTTCTCGGGCCGGGGCGCGGTGGCGAGGTCGAAGTCGATGTACTGCGAGACGAAGAGGTCGAGATGGCCGTCGCGGTCGTAGTCGACGAATGAGCAGCCGGAGCTCCAGACAGGCCTTCCAAGCGGTGCGGCAAGGCCGGCCGCCTGGGTGGCGTCGGTGAAGGTGCCGTCGCCGTTGTTGCGAAAGAGCCTGTTCTGACCGAAATAGGTGCAGAAGATGTCCTCGAATCCATCGTTGTTGTAGTCGCCGACGCAGACGGCGTTGGCCCAGCCGGCAAGCTGAAGGCCCGCCTGCAAGGTGACATCGGTGAACGTGCCGTCGCGGTTGTTGCGGTAGAGCCGGTTACTGTTGCCTTCCGGGTTGCCGTCAAGGCGTGTGCCGGTGAGCAGAAAGATGTCCATCCAGCCATCGTTGTCGTAGTCGAGGAAGGCACAGCCGCATCCGTCGGCTTCGAGGATGTACTGCTTGCGGTCGGTGCCGCCGTAGATGGTCGGCAGGGTGAGGCCGGCGGCGGCCGCGATGTCCACGAACTGGCCGCCGAAGCCAGACCTGGCGGTGGTGGCTTTGGGCGGGGCGCAGGCCAGAGCGAGCGGGCTGCGGCGAAGCAGCCTGGAGGCACCCAGACGGGCACATGTGGAAAGGAAACCACGCCTGGTCTGCTGGCGGCAATTCGGATTGGAGGGGCGCGGTGGCATGGAACACTCCGAGAATAGTCCAATCGTGCTATCGCGTGCCGCAATCAGGCCTGCGCGCCCTGGAATTGACCGATTTTGCCATCCCGCGAGCGCGTGACGGAGTACCCGGCAAGAAAGGCGCGAGATTTTTCTTGACAGCTTTCCGGCGCAGAGCATATTGTTTGCTGCGAGTTCGGACAGCTTTTCTTGGACGCATTGCGGAAACGTTACCATCCTAGAACCTGATCGTGCGCAACAAGTTTCAAGCCTTGAGCTTCAGGTGTCCCAGGGGACAGCGGATTCTGAGCTGGGACGATACGGAAATGGAATGGAGGACCAAAAATGGAAACGATACCATCGCGGGTTGCGACGACGTCTCAACGACCCGATTACCAAGCCCTCCGCGGGCCCAGGGAGACGCACTCAGGCCCGAACCCACGTGCGGTACGAGCTTTTCCCTCCGGCCTGGCTCCAGCCATGCTCCCGGGCCGCCGCACAGGCCAGTCAAAGGCGGGTTCCGCTTGTTCCCGCACAACCCGCGATAAAACGGATGCAGGCCGCGCCCTGCAAGAAGGTTTGGCGTACTGGAGGGGAGTCATGAAGCGATCGTTTGTATGGGCAGCTCTTTTCGCATTTTTGACGGCTGGCAGCCTGCTGGCACAGAGCACAAACGGTCTGATCAACGGTGTGGTGACGGACGGCACGGGCGCGCTGGTGACAGACGCGCAGGTGACCGCAGTCAATCAGGGGACGGGCTTCACCCGCACGATCAAGAGCGATGCCAGCGGTGCCTTCAGCCTGCCGCAGATACCGCCGGGGGTCTACCGCGTGACGGTAACCAAGGACGGGTTCCAGACCACGGTCGAAGACAAGGTGCAGTTGGAGGTGAACGGCAGCGTGACGTTGAACCTGGCACTGCAGGTGGGCGCGTCGAGCCAGACGGTGCAGGTCTCGACGGCGCCGCCGCAACTGAACACGACCTCGGCGACGCTGGGCGATGTAATTGGGCATACGGAGACGGTGGACCTGCCGCTGAATGGCCGCGAGTTCACGCAGTTAGCTCTATTGACCCCGGGAGCCTCGCCCCAGCAGGACAGCCAGCAGGCGAACTTCACGGTCGCGCTGGGGGGAGGTGGCGTGAGCCCTTCGGTGAACGGCCAGCGCGGAGAACAAAACAACTTCACCATCGACGGCGTCCTGAACAACTCGCTGTTTCTGAACGTCTGGGCCATTGCGCCGCCGCCAGACGCGATCCAGGAGTTCAATGTGCAGTCGCACATTACGGACGCGCAGTTCTCCATCAGTTCCGGGGCCAACATCAACCTGGCTACCCGGTCGGGAACCAATCAGTTTCACGGTGACGCGTGGGAGTTCCTGCGCAATGACGCGCTGGACGCGCAGACCTATCCGGACACCTCTCGGCTGCCCTACCGGCAGAACCAGTACGGTCTCTATGTTGGAGGCCCGGTGATCGTCCCGCATACGCCGCTCGGCAAGGACAACACCTTTTTCTCATTTTATTGGGAGGGCTACCGTTCGGCGCAGTCGCAGACGGTGCTGACCAGCACCTTGACGTCGAAGATGGCCGCGGGCGACTTCTCCGCCGAGCTGGGAACCACGCCCATCGGAACCGACAGCCTGGGCCGTCCGGAGTACGCCAACGAGATCTACGATCCGACGACGAGCCGTCCCGACCCGAATAACGCCGCGGCGACGATCCGCGACCCCTATCCGGGCAATGTGATTCCGACGGGGCAGCTGAATGCGGGATCGCTGGCGATCCTTGCCCGGTATTATCCGACGCAGAACCTCAATGTGCCTGAAGGGACGCTGCCCAACCTGCAGTTCGGCGCGGCGACGACGATCAAGAGCGACAACTTCGGGTTCCGGCTCGATCATACGTTCAAAAACTCCGATTCGGGGTTCCTGCGGCTGAGCCGGTCGAAACAAAACAGACTCACGCCGGAGACGCTGCCGACCTACTCCGACGAGCTGGGCAACTATGCGCAGGAGGCGGCGCTGGGCTATACGCACCTCTTTAGTCCGACGACGATCCTGAACTTCCGCTACGGCTATACCTACGGCAAGGTGACGATCGGCGACCAGCCGGCCGGCGAGGCGTTCGACAACAGCATCAACTTCACCCAGGCGGATCCGCCTCACGCCGGTTTGGCGCTGGGTCCGGACATCACCATCACCAACGGATACAGCGGCGTAAGCCAGTTCGCCATCCCGCTTGGACCGCAGGAGGGCATGGACTACCACCTGGATCTTACAAAGGTGGCCGGCAACCACACCGCCAGCGCTGGCGTGATGTACTACCACGTCCGCTTTTACGACGACGGCTTCGACGTGGAGAACGACTTCACGCAGAACGCCACGTCGGTCGACGGCAGCGCGGGGCCGACTGGATTTGGGCCGGCCAGCTTCGTTCTGGGCGCGATGCATAACTACTCGCCGCGCATCGGAAATACGGCAGCCGACCAGACGGTGAACTGGTACGGCTGGTACGCGCAGGACCTGTGGCAGATGACCAAGAGGCTGGCGGTAACGGCCGGCATCCGGTGGGACTATGTTGCCCCGCCGAACTACCACAAGATCGTCTCTTCGCTGGACGACCTGAACGGCGTCTTCTACGTCTCGGGCGCGGTGCCTCCTTACTTCCCGACGGCGACGACATCGAGCGGGTTCTTCAAGCCGCAGCATAACGGGTGGGAGCCGCGTTTCGGCGTGACGTATTCGGCGACGAAGTCGACCGTGGCCCATGCCGCGTTTGCCATCCTCGACGACCACAACAACACGCTGGTGCAGGAGAACCAGGGCATCCGGCAGTCGTGGCCGACGGGGTTCGGTGAGACGCTGACCGATCTGGACATCGCGAAGCCGACCTACTATCTAAACACGCTGCCGTCGGAGACCTCGCTGGTCAACAATCCGGCGCCGAGCGGAGGGTATGGCGCTGACCCCAACGCGAAGATTCCTTACTCGATGGAGTACAACACCGGCCTGCAGCAGCAGCTTCCCTACAACATGGTGGCGAAGCTGGACTACGTTGGGTCGCTGGGACGCAACCAGTACCTATCGCCTCTGGGCAACACGGCGCTCTATCCCGGCCCGGGAGCGATCTCGGCGCGGCAGCCGTATCCGCAGTACGGCGGCCCGAACAACTTCGAGGAGAACAAGGCGCCGTCAAGCTACAACGCGCTTCAGGCGCAGTTGCGAAAGTCACTCTCCTCCGGTCTGTTCTTTCTGGCGTCGTACACTTACTCGAAGTCCCTCGACTGGGTCTCCGACCCCTACGGCGCGCTTCCGGCGAACTTCTACAACCTGCACGCGGAGTGGGGCCCTTCGGACTTCAACCACAAGCAGATGTTCGTCTTCAGCGACGTGTATCAGCTGCCCGT
>Ga0116231_10011585_pt1 | contig 13465 bp, 7 predicted proteins | sample S1TSphgellanicum_2_FD_89695 | JGI IMG/M metagenome (GOLD analysis project Ga0116231, IMG submission 89695) | Host-associated microbial communities from peat moss isolated from Minnesota, USA - S1T2_Fd - Sphagnum magellanicum MG | ecosystem: Host-associated > Plants > Peat moss > Unclassified... | reverse complement strand
AAATCTTCTTCCGCCACTTTTAATTTTTCTAATATATTCATTACAAAATCATCCCAATCCATGGGTTATAACATTTATTTTTTTAAAAAAAATAAATAAAAAAAAATTAAAATTTATATTTTTTATTAGCACCAAAAAAATCAATAAAATTAAGAAAGCAAATAAAAATAAAAAAACCAACGTTAAACCGGATAAAACTAATTTTATGAATCTTAAAAAAACGAAAACAGAACCTATACCGACAAACATAGTTCCTATTACTGAAACTAATTTAAAAATATTTATTTTTCGTAAACGTAACATAATCATTTTAAGTAAATTAAATTTTAAAACACTAAACCAAAAATAAAAATCTATTATATATAAATCTAATGAAAAAAAAATAACAAAAAAAACTAGCGGAGGTAGTGACTGGATTCGAACCAATATTTTCGGAGCATGAGTCCGATAGACTTGCCGTTTATCTTACACTACCAATAAAAAAAAATTTAATTTCATTATAGTAAAAAAATAATTATTTTATTAATTATAAAGCAAATAAAAATAAAAAAGCCATCATTAAACCAAATAACGCAATAGCTTCTGTTAAAGCAAATCCTAAAATTGCATACGTAAATAATTGTTTAGTTAAAAAAGGATTTCTTGCAACAGATAACATTAATGAACCGAATACAATACCTATACCAACACCAGTTCCTGCTAATGAAATTGTTGCTAAGCCAGCTCCTATTAATTTTGCAGATTCTAACATAATTTAAAAATAAAATTTTGTACCATAAATTAATATTATAAAAATATCTTAGTTAATTTTTTTACAAATTTCCCTTAATATTTTAAAATTTGTAAAAAAATTAAATCTGTTGTTTGAAATTGTCGAGCATATAAAAAAATAATCGACAATAATAATGCCGTTTCAACAGCAGATAAAACTAATAATAGTAATACAATTAATTGATTTAATAATAAATAAAAAAAAAAACCACTAAATAAAAAAACAATATTAAGACCAAAAAACATTAATTCAATAGATAATAAAATATAAATTAACGAGATTTGTCGTTTTATAAAACCTATAAAACCAAAAAAAAATAATAAATATCCTAAAATACAAATATAAACAATATAAAAACTAGCAACTAATTGATTTGAAAAAAAGAAAAACGTTGACCAAATTATAGGTTCCCAGAAAATCATACTTATTTTTTTTAAATCCAAAAAAACAGAAAGAATGGGATTTGAACCCATGATATATCGGAATATATGTTGATTTAGCAAACCAACGCCTTAAACCTCTCAGCCATCTTTCCTTTCCCTTATTAATTTTTTTTGTTCATTAAATAATTTTTCAAATATTCAAAAACACAAGAAAAAAGGGATTCGAACCCTTAATTTTAATTTTGGAAATTAATGTTTTACCAATTAAAACTATTTTCTCGTAAAACTGACTTTTAAAATATAATTTCGATTATAATAATAAAAAATAGGAAAAAAATACAACAAAAAATTGATTAGAAACATATTAGGCTTCGAACCTAAACCCTTGGATTAAAAGTCCAATACTCTACCATTTAAGCTATATGTTACAATGCTCGATTCTATGTTGAGCTATTTTTTGTGTTTTAAACCGCTATTAAATAAGCTCTATATATTTAAAATTTTTATTTTAGTTAAGACATTCCATCTTTAATAATAAAAATGACTTTGCATCGTTAAAATAAAATAGATCTTAAAAAAAATTAAAACCCGTGGTTTGTAGCTATCATCAAATCAACAAGATTACATCTTATGTAAAAATATCACCATTTTAAATATATCTAAAACTAAAGTACTCAATTATTAATTTTAGCTTTGTAACTAGGTTAATAAAAAAAGCAATTTGTTGACGAATAAAAAATACAAACATTTTGTGCTCAAAAAAAAACAATATAAAAAATAAAAAAATTTAGTTATTTTAATTTTTAATACAATTTCAACAAAATACGAAAAAGTTTATATTTATTATGCAATATAAACATATAATAAAATAAACTAAAAAAAACAAAAACAGTCCAATTGTTTATCCAACCGCAGGTTCCCCTACGATCACCTTGTTACGACTTCGCCTCAATATGAACCACTCCTTTCGTATATCTTTTATACAAATAATTATTACACTATTAATATAAACGAATCCTTCCCGACTTGATTGATTTCGACGCGTGACGGGCGGTGTGTACGCAATTATTTGCAATTTCACCGTAACTTGATGATTTACGATTACTAGTGATTCCTACTTCATAATTCTGAGTTACAAAAATTAATCTGAACTTTCAAAATATTTTTTTATTTATAAATTTAATTTATAACTTATTTTGATATTTCGTCTGTAGCACGTTTGTAGCCCAATTTATAAAAGCCATAATGACTTGACGTTATCCCTGTTTCAATTATAAAAGTTAGGTCTTCCGTTTCCTATCATAATATGTTTATTTTAATTATTTATATAAATAATTAAAATATTAGGGTTTCATCCGCTTTATGAAAAAATCATAAATTTTACAACGCGAACTGACGACAGCCATGCAACCCTGTAAAGTAATTTTATTAACTTTCGCGTAATTTAAAAAAAAAATTTGAATTTTTTAATAAATTATTTACAATAAAATTAACACTTTATACAAAAATTGGTAAGATTGTGCGTGTATTTTCGCATTAAACAACATACCCCACCACCTGCAAAGAATCACCGTCAGTCTCTTTAAGTTTCAGTCTTGCGAGCGTACTCTTCAGGCGGCGTGTTTACACGTTAATTTTGATTAAAAAGCTATTTTTAAAAAATAACCTTCCTTCTAACACGCAGATTTTACAGCATAAACTACTGGGGTGTCTAATCCCATTTGATCCTTAAGCCTTCGTACCTCAGTGTCAGTTAAGTCTCGAAGATCGCTTGCGCGTTTCTGGAATTCTCTTTGGTTTCATAAAATTAAACCTTTACTCCAAAAATTCTATCGACGTCGTAAATAACTCCAGCTTTAATTTCAATTTCAGTTTACACAGATTAATGTGTTTTTTCATGAAAAAAAAAGAAAACCACCTACATACCCTTTACGCCTAGTAAAGATGAATAACGCTTGCACCTACCGTATTTCCGCGGCTGCTGGCACGGCATTGGCCGGTGCTTATCTTAATAATTAATGTCATTATCTTCATTATCAAAAGCATGATTGCATATCGCAAATAAGTTTACAGCCTGTTAAGCCTTCTGGTCCTTCATATAGTATCGCCGGATCAAACTTTCGTTCATTGTCCAGAATTCCTCACTGCTGCCTCCATAACAGGAGCTTGGGCCATGTCTCAGTCCCAATGTGGTTGTTCATTCGTTAAAACCAACTACGAGTCGTCGGCTTGGTAAACCATTACTCTACCAACTACCTGATTCGATACCAGTAAATCAATGAGCGATTAATCTTTCAATATATAATGTATTTAACAAAACTCAAAGATATTAGTCCCAATACACATCTACACCCGTGTGCTACAATAAAAATATTGTTAAACTTGCATGTGTTAAAGCATACCACCAGCGTTCATTCAGAGCTAGAGTGAAACCCAATTATTTCATTTTTATAAATAAAAATTTATAAAAAAATTAAAAAACTTCATAAAAAAAAATATCATAATATAAAAAAATCTAAAAAACAACTAATTACTTTCTACAAGAATTGAACTTGTATTCTCAATATGAAAAACTGATGTCCTACCTTTAGACGAAGAAAGTAATTAATTACGGAAAAGATAGGATTCGAACCTATGGTAGATTTTTATATCTACAATTCTGTTCAAGAGAATCACAATCAACCACTCTGTCACTTTTCCAAAAATTAATGTACAAGAAAAAATAAAAAAAAAATTAAAATTTTTTATAAACAGATAAAATGCCGTCTTTTATAATTTTTGAAAAAACATTATTAAAACCTAATTTAGTTTTTAATGGAGAAATTGTATTTGGAAGTTGATGAACAGCATCCAAATTACTTTTAATTTGTGGAAAACCAAAAGGAGTACCTGATGTTCGAATAAAATTACCTTTTTTAAACGGCGTATCTAGATAAGTAATTTGTTTTTTGATTTCATTAAAAACCCCAAAACGTTGACGGACTTGTTCAAGTAATTGTGTTTGTCGTTCACTATCAATACAACTTTTATGTTCATTTACCAAATTTTGTATTTCAATTTTAATTTGTGTTAATTGGAGTTGCAATGATTTTAATAAACTAGTCGTTTGTTGATGACTTATTTGTACATTTTCTTGATGAATATTTGTACTATGATGGTGATTATGAATTTCAATATTTTTAAAAAATTCAATATCTTCAGGTACCATCATTAATAGGTAAAAATTTATCATATATACAACTGGAAAAGTTGTATAAACACCTATTAAACAAACATTCGGATATTTTTTATAAAAAACAAAAAAAAAATTTTTTAGTTTATAAAAAAATAATCGAATTTGTTTTAAAATTATAAAAAACAGTTCTTTGAAACGTAATACTTTTTTTTTATAATTTTGATTTACTAGTAAAAATGAAGTTTTTTTAAATAAAAAAATTAATAATTTAAGAAAAATCCACCGAAATTTAATTACTAATTCAACAAAAATATAAAATATAAAGAAAACCAAAATACGCCTAAAATCAAACAAAATTCCTAAAAAACCATTAAAATCTTTCCCAAACGCACAGCAGGCTAAATTAAATTCTAAATGATTCAAAATTCTTAAAACATAAACATTCCAACGCTGCCACATATGGTTAGTATAAAAAAACCAACGATAAATAAAATAACGAAATTGTAAAAAAAAATACAAATATAAAATTTTTAAAAATTTTAACAAGTTTAAAATTATAAAAAAAAAAATAAAACTTTTATTATCAACAGCCAATAAATTTTATTAAGAATTAAACCTAAAACAGCACCAAATAAACATATTAGGACTTGAACCTAAAACCCTTGGATTAAAAGTCCAATGCTCTACCAATTGAGCTATATGTTCCTATGCTCGCTCTACCAATTGAGCTATATTTTTATATTTTTTGTTGTTTTTAAAAATAAATTTCTATAGAACACAACTATTTTTTCCAAAAATTATATAAACCATCAACCACTCTAGAGAAATAAAAATAATTAAACAATGTTTTTTTTTTCAAAAAATTTTCCTCTATAACAAAATTAGGATCCCGATAAAAAATCGAAGAGCGCCCCTGAAGTTGTGGAAACCCGTAAAAATTCCGTGGTTGGAATAAATGTGTAGGCATTTATTTTTATAGTAAAAGTAATACATAACTTAAAAAATTTTAAATTTTTTTTGGGGATTTTAAATAATAAAAAGAAACAATTGAAAATAGAATAATTATTATGGTTAAAAACCCCAAAACCATATAAATTAAACTAAACTCATCCAAAACAAAATTTGTTATTTTAATATCTTTTTGGTGTAAAAAACCATTAGTTAACAATAAACAAAAATTATTTATAAAATTAAAATGGAGATTGTTTTTAAAAATAAAATTAAAAAAAACACCAAAAACCATTAAACTCATACGAAACAAAAAAACAACTACCGTATATTCAACTAATAAGATTACGGGTATTAAAACAAAAAAATATATAAAAATATTTCTAGGTTTTTTAAAAATTTTAATTTTCTCCGAGTCTGAAAAAATTAAATTAAAAATTGTTATTTTATTTAAACCTAAAATAAAATAAAATAACAAAATAATACTACTAAAGACAAAATTATAAACTCCAGATGCAACTGAGTTTAAATTGTGTATAACGATTTGAAAATGAGACAACTCAAACTCAACAATCATTTGTTGAAAAAACCATAAAAAAAAAAAAGAGAATGAATAAAAAAAAATATAAAATAAAACTATTGGTACAATTAAATATACCAATAAATTAAATATTTTATATAAAAAATACCAGTTGTATTGCGATTTCAAATTTTGAACATCAATTAAAATTTGAAAAAATTTAAATAACAAATAAGTAAAAATAAAAAAAATAATAATTATCATTATTAAATAAAAATTAAAAACGTTTACTATATAAGGTAACAAAAGTGGTATAGATTTTTTTGAAGCGTGCGTTGCTAAAATGAATAACCAATTCATTTTGCAAAGCGTTGCAAAATAAAAATTAAAACAACAACAAAAAACCATTGAAATAAAACAAAAAAAAAAATTAAAAAAAATAATAGGCTGATGGATATCTATATAATTATGCCACAATACTGTTGCAAAAAAAAATAGAGATGTTCCTCCTAAAATTATCAATAAAATTGGTATATATTGATAATAAAAGGTCACAAATTCAAATGAAAAACTCATTAGAAATTTTGAATGTCGTGGTGTCATAAAAAAAAAAAATGAACAACATAGACAATCCACAACCAGGAAGAAAAGACTCATGACTTGGTATTTATATATTTTTTTATTTTTGTCAAGAGTCATTTTTTTTTTTTAAAAGAAATAAATTAAAAAAAAATAAATCAAAAAAGGTTAAAATATTTAAATTAAATAATAAAACAAAACCCGATAAAAAAAATAAAAAAGAAAAAAGAACTAACACAACTGAATGAAATAAAGGTATAGGTAACATTTTAAAAAATAATTTTTTTTTTTTTTCAACAAATAAAGTTTTCCAAATTTTTAAATAACAAAATCCACTTAATACCGAAGTTAGTATAATAACAAATAATAAAAAAAGACTTTTAAAAAAACTTAAATTAATTAAAATACTACTAATAACTAAATATTTACCCCAAAAACCTAATAAAGGTGGAATTCCTATTAATGAAAAAATTATTAACGAAAAAACTAACATTAACCAATTTGTTTTTTGTGAAAATAAAAAAACTAATTGATTTATTTGTAAAACTCTTTGATTTAGTGTTTCATTTACTAAACATTGTAATAATATAAAAAAAATTAAATTTACAAAAATATAAAAAAATAAATAAACTAAAAAAGCACGTAAACCTAAAAAATTATTAATAATTAAAGCTAAAAATAAATAACCCATATGATTTACAGTACTATACGCCCAAAATTTTTTTAATTTATTTTGGTTAAACAAACCTAAAGTTCCAACTAACATTGATAATATACTAAAAATTAATAAAATAAATTGAAAATAAAAGATTAAAATTGAAAAAAAATAAATAAATAATTTACAAAATAAAAAAAAAATTGTAAATTTTAAAGGTATAGTTAAAAACATTAAAACTAAAATTGAACTCGACTCAAACACCGCAGTTATCCACCAATGAAAAGGAACAATACTTAATTTAAATAAAAACATAATAAAAAAACATAAAAATAATACAGAAAAAAAAAAAATAAAATCATGAGTAAAATAATTAAAATATAAAAAAATTAAAATTTGTATAAAATTTGTTGTTTGACAACATAAAATTAAAAAATTTAACCCTAATAAAAAAATACAACTGATTGAAATATTTAATAAAAAATAAGTAAGACTTGCAAAAATATTTAATGATAAAAATTTTGATTTAGTAAAAAATTGAAATAATAAATATTGATATTTTGTAAAATTTTTTGACATTATAGAATTTTTAAAAAATAAAAATTTTTTTGAATAAATAATTAACAAATATAACAATAAAGAAATTACTTCAAACAAAAAAAATAATAAAAAAAAATCATTTACATGAAATAATAATAACAAAAAGAAAATTAAATAACCAAAAAAAAAACAAAAATCATTAACATTAAACTTTTCAATATAATTAAAAAAGATACTACTTTTTAAAATAATTAAACCAAAAAATAATGTAAAAATTTTTAAAATTGTAATTTGAGAATTAGAAAACATAAAAAAATTTAAAACATAATTTGTAAACATCCAATTAAATGGATTACAAATTAATAAAATTAATGTAATAAATAAAATTTTTATTAATTTATTTAACGAAAAAAAAGGACTCAATAATTTAAAACTATACAATGTTGTTAATTGCAGCGAAATCTGCAAAGATAAAAAAATTAAACAACTTATTAAAAAAATTTCAGCCAAAAAAAAAAAACTATTATAAGTAATTAAATTTAAACTTTCAAACAAAAAAGAAATATTACTTAATTCTACAAATTTTAACAAAGAAAAAATTAACGATCAATCTCACCAAAAACAATATCTTGAGTACCTATAATTGTAACTAAATCTGCTAATTTATAATATTTACTCATTACTGCTAAAGCCTGTAAATGACATAAACCTGGTGATTTAATTTTACAACGAAAAATTCTCATCGAATTATTTGTATCAATAAATAAACCAAATTCACCTTTTGGAGCTTCAATACTAACATACGAATAATTTAGTAATAAATTAAAACCTTTAGTAAAATAAATAAAATGATGAATTAAAGCCTCCATAGAATTTTTCATTAATTTTCTTGATGGATTTATAATTTTATTATTAGGCACGCGAATAGCTCCTGATGGTATATTATTCAAACAATAATAAATAATTTTTAAAGATTCTCTCATTTCAGCCATTCGTATTAAATAACGATCAAAACAATCTCCGATACTACCAAAAGGGACTAAAAATTTAATTTGATTAAAATTTTCATATGGATTTGTATATCTTAAATCCCATGCTACACCAGAACCACGTAATAAAACACCAGAAAAACCAAAATTAATAGCTTGTTGTTTTGAAATCACACCAACAAACATTAATCTTTCTTTCCAAATTCGATTTTTTGACAATAGTTCTTCAATTTCATCTAAACGCGAACTAAACTGATTAACAAAAAATAAAATATCTTCAATTAAACCAAAAGGTAAATCAAAATTAACTCCACCAATACGAAAAAACGCGGAATGCATACGTGCTCCAGACACTCGTTCATAAAATTCAAATAATTTTTCACGCTCTTCAAATGCCCATAAAAATGGAGTAAAAGCTCCGACATCTAATGCATGAGCAGTAATAGCTAATAAATGATTTAAGATTCTCGTTAATTCCGAAAAAATAACACGAATAAATTGAGCACGTAAAGGAATTTTTGTTAAAGTTAATTTTTCTAAACAAACAACAAAAGCGTGTTCTTGGGTCATCATAGAAACATAATCTAATCTATCAAAATAAGGTAAAGCTTGTAATGCTGTTTTATATTCAATTAATTTTTCAGTACCGCGATGTAATAATCCAATATGTGGATCTGCATTTATAATTAATTCCCCTTGGATTTCTAAAATTAAACGTAACACACCATTTGCGGCGGGATGTTGTGGACCAAAATTTAAAAAAAAAGTATTTATTTTTTTTTTTTTTAATTCAACCATAAAATAGACTGCAAACAATAAACAAATATTTAAAATTAAAACAAATTTAAACAAAAAAGTAATATAAACACCAAACAAAACACAAAAAATACTATTTTTAGTTAATTATGAATAATTATTTTACAATTTAATATTATAAACACTATTTTTATATTATTATTATATAATAGAAAAAAAATTTTTATTTATTTAATACTTCAGAAGCTATCAGTATTAAAAAAAAAAGGTGTTGCGACACAACATGCTGAATTTCAACAATTTTTTAACAATTAACCGATCATTCCAGGTCCTCTCGTACTGAGGTTTGAATTAAAAATTTTTTTATATTTATAGCAGATAGGGACCGAACTGTCTCGCGACGTTCTAGACCCAGCTCACGTACCACATTAATAGGCGAACAGCCTAACCTTTAGAAAAATTTACTACTCTAGGATGTGATGAGCCGACATCGAGGTGCCAAACAATCCCATCGATAACAATCTCTAAAGAATTATCAGCCTGTTATCCCTAGCGTACCAAATTTTATCCGTTAATCGATAATTTTTCCATACAAAATTACCGGGTCACTACGTTCAAAATAAATTTTCTTGTTTAATTTGTAAATTTTACAATCAAAAAATTTTATACCGTTACATTTTTATAAAAAATACTTCTATTAAAAATAAAATTAAATTTAAACACCCCCGTTACTCTTTAGGAGGCTACCGTCCCAGTCAAACTACCAAACATACATATATCATAATAAATAGAATATAAAAAAAAAAAGTATGGTTTTACATATTTATTAATAAAAAACATAATCCCCATATAATCTACACAAGTTTTTAATATAAACTATATATATTTATAGTCAAGGTGCATAGGGTCTTTCCGTCCAACTATAAAAATTTTGCATCTTCACAAAAATTTCAATTTCACTGAGATAATATTTAAGACAGTAAAACAATCGTTACATCTTTCATGCAGGACAGAACTTACCTGTCAAGGAATTTCGCTACCTTAGGACCGTCAGAGTTACAGCCGACGTTTACTGAAGTTTATATTCAATGCAAAACATCTCCTATTCACAACCCAGCACCGGGCAGATGTCAAACCTTATACATCATATTTCTATTTTGCAAAGTTTTGTGTTTTTAATAAACAGTCGTTGTTTCTTCTTTATTTTAACAATTTTTTCTGATTTCTCAAAAAAAAGGTACCCCTTTCTCCCAAAGTTACAAGGTGATTTTGCCGAGTTCCTTAAATATTATTACCTCAAACATCTTAGTATCCTCTACCTTTTTATCTTTGTCGAACTTAGTACGGTTATTGATTTTTCTTGAAAATAATTTAAACGGTTATTATACTAAAAATAAAAAAAGTTTAAATTATTTTTTATTATTATTTTCTTACGCACGTAAAAAACTTAAAAACCGATTTATTATGTAAAGTTTATCTTTATAAATAAAACCTAAAAAATACAATGACATTATTTTTATATTAATGTTTATTGTTACTCATATTAGCATTTTTTCTTTAAAAAATTTAAAATTTTTTATAAAATTTTTTTTTTATTAAATATTCTACTACCAAAAAATAAAAATTTTTTATTTTTTATATAAATTCAGTAAAAAAATATACTCTATAACATTATCGAATATTTAAAAATTAAACAAACTAAGAAAATGAGAAATAACGCTTTCTCAAAAGTATAACGGCTTCTAGGACTAACTTTGAACAGTCAAGATTTAACTATTCTTAATAAATTTTTCTTTTTTAGACTTTATTTTATATTCTGAGCTGTTTCTCTTTTGTCAAAAAACCTTATCGCTTATTGACCGTTTATTTTAAAAATAAATTGTATTTAAAGTTTAAAAATAGTTAATAGAACTAAAAAATCCCCCTTCTATTTTTAGTGCTTGACCCCATAAAATTTATAATTTAAAATACTCTACTTAAATAGATTTCGTAGAAAACCAGATATCACAAAGTTTGATTAGCCTTTCACCCCTATTTTCAAATCACTCCAATATTTTGCAACATATACGGATAAAAACCTCATAATACTTTTCACATATTAATCATTTTGTTTAAAAATAGATCACTTTGTTTCGGGTGTAATTTTTTTAATTTATATTTAATTTTGCAAAATCGATTTCTCTACAAATACAATTATATTTATTTTTACTTAAAAAATTAACTCGCTAATCCATTATACAAGAGGTATATTAATAAAAAATAATTGTTAAATTTTTTCAAAAAAAAAATCTTTTCACTGTTACCAACATCTTTTCACAAATTCCCTCACGGTACTTTTTACACTATTTATTTATAATTATTATTTTTTCGAAAATGGATTTTCGTATTTCAATAAAAATAAATCTTTTTATTTACTTCACAATATATTAAATAATATTTTTTTTTAAATTTAATAAAAATTATTTCATTATTTATTTCACAACAAAAAAAAATATTTTCAAAATATAAAAAAATTATTTAATTTCGATCACCACTACTTTTAAATACTCTTTTGATTTATTTATTAGTTACTAAGATGGTTCAATTCACTAAATATATATAAAATAATTTTTCAAAAAAATTAAATTCTAGCACGCAGAACTTAGGTCTTGTTTAAATTTTTTTCGAAAAGTTTCGTTTATGTTTTTTAATTATAATATATTTATTTTTTAAAAAAAAAAACATTAAAATTAAATGGATTTTAACCATTAACTTTACATTTAATAAATGTACACTCTAATTGAGTTATAATTTTAATTATTATCAAAAAAATTTAAATTTATTTATTCAAGAGTGGATTTGAACCACCGACCTTAGGATTTTCAGTCCTCTACTCTACCAACTGAGCTACTTGAATTAAAACAAACACCAAACAAACAACAAATTATAAATCATTTGGAAAAAATACTTACATTTATTTTGATTGTATTAAACCATTAACTGCATTAGTTACACCTACTGAAAAAAAAAAATCAAAAGAAGCCTGTCTTTTTAAAAAAGGATTCTGTGTTTCTAGAATTAAATAATTAAAAGCTCCAAACGACCATTTAATTTTTTGAGGTAATTGTGAATTTTGGAAAGTTATAAATATATTATGTTGCTGATTTAAAACGAAATTATTATTTGGAATACCTGGTATATCGAAATTATAATCAAAATAATTATTATAATTCAAATCATTATAATTCACAGTATTATTATTCAAATCATTATCATCATAATCAATAAAATTTTGCAAATTAGCAGGAATTACTAATGTACCATTTGGTTGTTTCTCATCATCCATATCCCTATATAGATCATAAGCCGTTTCTTCAAGAATATTATGCATACAATCAATATTATACATATGAGAGCGATCCACTAATTGTGAACTTGTTAGAGGACCACTGAAATAAAAATGCTTATCTACTAACCCATGCTGTGTTTGATAATTTAAAATTGCCATATTTTGATTTCGTGTCTGAAAAAATTCTAAATTCCAATGAAAAGCTTCCCAATCTATATGTAAAAAAGAAAGGTGTTGAAAAACACCGATATTTAAAATTACTTGTGGTAACAAGTTTCCAATAATTTGTTGTAATACAATAAAATTACGATTATAAAATAGTATCCAATTTTTTAAAAAATTATTCAATATATTTTTAATTTTATATCCAAAATTAAAAATATATTCGAAAATTAATACTATTATTAAAAAATAAAATAAAATTAAAATAACTAAACAATTTTTCTGTATGATTAAATAAAAATTAAACCAACGATGCAACAGATAATGTCTATAACTTACAATATAAATATATACAACGCGATAGATTAATAATAAAGTATATACAAAAATACCAAAACGATATAGTTGTATTAAATTATCAAAAGCTATAGAATTGATTAATTCTTTTGTATAAGTTGCGACATCCCATTTATAATATGATATATCTAAAAATTTATAATTTAATTCAAATTGTTCTAAAGGTCCAAACATATTTTATTTTTTTTTAACAAGTATTTACTAAAAAAATACTATTCCTCATAAATTTAATTACAAAATTTTGCAATCTCGTAATTATATACGTAGTTCCAAAAAACCGACTCTTCTATTAATTTTTTTT
>Ga0116231_10011584_pt1 | contig 13466 bp, 7 predicted proteins | sample S1TSphgellanicum_2_FD_89695 | JGI IMG/M metagenome (GOLD analysis project Ga0116231, IMG submission 89695) | Host-associated microbial communities from peat moss isolated from Minnesota, USA - S1T2_Fd - Sphagnum magellanicum MG | ecosystem: Host-associated > Plants > Peat moss > Unclassified... | reverse complement strand
ATCTGCATAATTAGATAGTGGAGAACCCAATACACCAAGTTCTTCAAACACACTTTCCAATTCCATTCCATGTGTTTCCAACTACCCTTTCGTTATGGGGAACCAACTCACCAAGAAGGAGAGAGACCATGTCACAAACTTACTAATTAAGTATGAGAACTTTTTCATATTCTCAATGAAAGACTTAGGTAGGTGTAAGACCATGCAATTCTTTATAAACCTTATAAATGAAACACCCATCTATTGAAGGAGGCATAGGTTGAACAAACATGAGTGGGAACTGGTAGATGAAAGATGCAAAGAGCTCCATGGGGCTAACCTCATTCAGCCATCAAGTTTTGATTTCACAGCTGTTATAGTAATGTTAGCAAAGAAGGATTTAGTTGGACTATGGACTTAAAAAAGGAAGTGCGGGGATTATAGGCCTTTGAACCTAGTTACACCTCAAGACAAGTTTCTCATGCCCATCCTTGAAGAACTATTTGATAGCATTGGAGATTCAAACATCTTCATAATTGTGGATCTAAGGCAAGGCTTCAACCAGATTGTGCTCGATGCGAAGGATTGCAAAAAAACAACATTCCATGGAAGCAACAAGTTGTGGGAATGGCTTGTAATGCCTTTTGGATTGAAGAATGCACCTCTCTTCTTTCAACGAGTCATGGACTAGGTTCTTGAAGGGGTAAATCTCCTAATTAAGGTGCTACATAAATGACGTCCTAGTGCATATCAAGGGACTCCTGCAGCACTTGGCTCATCTTGAGGAGTTATTCAAGAAGCTCCACAAAGTTAATATGAAGATCCATCCTAAAAAGTATGAGTTTGTTATCATCACAATAGTCTACCTTGGACACAGAATTCTACAAAATGGTATTATGGCTCATTGGGCCAAAGTAATAGCCATTTTAGAGATGCCCAATCCTGTTGATGTTCACACTTTGAGGAGCTTCATTGGACTATGTAATTACTACAAGATTTATGTGCAAGACTTCAATACTATTGTTCATCCTCTCTATGCATTGTAAAATAAGGATGTTACTTGGACATGGAGTGAAGAGGTTCAAGAAGCTTTCAACACTCTCAAAGAAAAGCTTTATGAGTTCCCCATTCTGAAAAACTTGATTTTAGCAAGGTTTTCATTCTACACACTAACTAGAGTGCTTTTGATATTGGTGTTATTATTGGCCAACTTCATGAGGAAGGCAAGGAATATGTTATCGCCTAGGCATCCGGAAGCAACAAGGCTGAGAGTAATTACTTTTCATACAAGGGGGAGTGTCTTGTTATGGTATGGGTTGTCATACATTTCAGGCCCTATCTTTATGGCACCAAGTTCACTTTGTATACCGACCACCAGCCTATCAAGTGGTTGATAACTAACGACAAGCTTACTAATAAGTTAACTCATTGGGCGTTTATACTTCAGGAGTATGAGTTCAAGGTTATTCACCAACCTAGTATGACACATCAGAACACAAATACCATGTCACGAAGACCCCTCATTACCTGTGAAGATTTCTTAAAAGCCATGCAAAACTTCGACCTGATTCTAACAGTACATGTATCTTATGCATCTAGTTATCTTGCACTACTGCAATGTAACCTAGTTGAACATTCCATTGTGGATATATGGGAAAACTTAGACATTTTGAGGTTTCTTTGGCATGGGGAATACCCTCCCCAAGTTACATCAAGTTAACAAGATTGCATACAACAATAGTCCAAACGCTACTCGTGGAGGGACAATCACCTCATCCGATGCTTACCACAAGGCAATAAAGTGGTTCCTCCACCACATGAACGGCCTAGTTTTATTCATAAGGTACAGTCGAAGCTTGGACACTTTGGAGTTAAGCGTATTTATAGCGTTCTCGTTCCTCATTACCATTGGAGAAGTATGTATGTTCAAGTCCGAAACATCATCGCTAGGTGTGAACAATGTGATAGAGTGAGAACTTCCTTTTCCTCTCAATAGTTAACATTTTCTCCACTCCTTATTCAAGGCATGTTCTATCATTGGTCATGTGATTTAGCTGAAGAATTACCATAGACCTCTAGGGGTAATGTCTACATCATGATTATGATTAAGCATTTCTCAAAGTGGGTCAGGCTTGTTGTGCTACTAAAAAAGTCATCATACAACACTAGCCATGCTTTCTTACAACAAGTCCTAAGTAGGTTTGGGGCTTATGTTGAATGCCTTACTGATCAAGGATCAAAATTCAAAGGAAAATTCCAATACCTATTTGATCATGCTTTCATTGACCATCGCCGAACTTCAAGGGATCATCCCCAAGCTGATGGCCTTGTAAAGAGGATGGTTCAGACATGTAAAAAAGGACTTAAGAAGATTTGCCTAACTAGGAACAAAGAGGATTGGGACTTAGCCCTACCTTACATCGCCATGGGTTATAAGATGTCCAAACATGCCTCTTTATCTCATTTCTCTCCTTACTTTTTATTTTTTGGGAGACATCCCATTCCACCTCTTCCATTGCTGCTCAAATGGACCAAGTTGTGGACTTGGACTCCCCAACCACTTGGGCTAGGGTCATTGTAGAGAAGGTTATTCTATTCAGGAGGGTTATGCCCATGGCCATGGAGAACTTGTCCATTGCACAACATCGAGACACCTTATAATGTGCGCACACATGAGGTGGCAGTTACAAACCTAAGGTGAGACAATTTAATGTTGGTGATTTTGTGTATCTCCAACAACAACCTAATATACTTTAGACACTTCTTCCAATCACACTATCTTGAAGATTAAAGCAATCATGCCTTTAGGTGTGTTGGAGTTGCAAGGAGCTAACGAACGCACAATTCAGGATCATTCCAAAAATTGTGCACCCTGCCACTTGCTGAACTTAGATCCTACCATCATCACATTGACTTGGATTCCTCCACTTGACTATCCATGTCAAGTATGTCAAAGGACAAACGATGTTGATTAAATGTTGTTTTGCTATAATTATAATGATGGATACCATCAATTCTGCCTCAAGTTGGAACTCACTCAAGTTCCTACCGACATTTGGTACTATTCATCATGTTCTCTTGCAGCACCTTGATTTCTACTCAAACCATGCCATGTTTTTCCCAGCTCAAGTCTGGGGGGGGGGATACATGATAATTTCATTTCAGCCTCCTTTTGTGCATTGTATATATATGTGCGTGCATATCTTTTTGGTTGATTAGTTTCCACCTTTGACCGGTTTTAGTCTTTTTGTTTAGTAGAGTTTGATATGGATTTACACCCTTATGACACTAAATGTCACGACACTACACGTCACAACACATAATTAAATTTATATCTATCATTTTTTTTTCAATGAAGATCATTCCAAATTTCTTAATATGTTTCTGCAATGTTTTATCCCATGTTGAATCATATACAACCTTAACCATGACATGACCAAATATGAAAAAAAATGTCACAAGTGACCATGATCACATCTTTTGGAAGTATCCAAAGTATAAGAAAACTATGGATGAACCAATATCTAGTTTATGTAAAGGGTTTTAAATGGATGACAATCAAGCACTTTTTATATCATTAAGTTTTTGGGTACTTTATCCATATAGGTTTAGTGATTTTACTTATAAATGTTTTGTACCTAATACTATACATATCCAAAACTTATATATCAATACCTTGTTGTCTAGTTTTAATAATATTATATCATTGCATAAAGTTTGATTTTATTTCAAACTCATCAACAATTGTTGAAATAACATATTTCATGTATGATAACAAAAATAATGGAAATACATATGTTGCCATCCACATGTGTTCAAGAACTTTTTAATGGTTTAAAAAGAACCTGATTTGGTTAAAATTTGGTTCTCCAAACCTTGATCCAAAGCTTCAAGGCACCCCAAAATGGAGGTTCACCTTGGGAGTTTTGATAGTGCTTTATCTTTTATTCTTGAACAACTTCCACTTCATGTGGGAAGGTGTTTGCAACTACACCTTGACCCTTTTCATCACTTGATTTCAAAAGAAGCTTCATGATTTCTTTCATATTAGGAAGAACACTTAGTTATCCATCCCAAGATTTCCAAAAGTTATCAACTTGGGGTCATGACAACTACTTAAATAAAATTATTAAAATATTTATCATGTTGCACAAAACCATGCATTTAAAATCAAACACAAGGTTATTGTCATATTATGTTTTATTCATAATTTATTTAATTGTCATTTGGCTAAACTCTTATTATAATCATAAGTTGCAACTATTAAACCATTTATTTTAATGTGGTGACTTTGAACAAAACACACAAAAATCCAAATATGTTAGAATGGGTTGAAGACCTTTTTTTGTATTACAACATGTGTTTGGTTTCTTTGATTAAACCCACACACATAATATGTGTGTTTAATATTTAAGCTGCTTTTTGAGGGCCTTCAATGTCTCATTGACTATTGAACATGAAATAGAACAAAGGTCATTATTAAACAATACAATGATAAAATATTGTTGCTAATGTTGGGCCCCAATTAGCTTAAACCAATTTTGGTTAAGAATATGTAAGTTGGCTAAGGTAGTTTTGGGTTAACCCAAGGTTCATGGGATAGAGTCGTATGTTTGATTTTATCCCACATGGATTGCCAAGGGGTGGGTGCCCTAGATAAGATAAGGTGGGTGGTAGTATAGGTGGATTAAGTTAAGGTAGGGTTACCTTGTCTTCACCTGGATCAGTTAAGTCTATCAAATAGACATGGTGGAGGTGGCTTTTAGAAAGGTGCTAGGAATCATGTTTAAATCAAGACAACAATAATAGTTCTTTTCTAAAACTAAAAGGGGAAGAAAGCATTGTTGATTGTTCCCTCCACCTCAAGAGTGATGAGTATTGTGTGAAGAGGTGGGAGGGAGTGATGATTAGGATGTGATATCTTGGCTAATAGGGAATTGTGCATATCATGAAAGGTCAAGGTAAGGTGAGGGGATTGCTACATCATGAAGAGGTGAACTTTTAAGGTACACCCAACCATGACGCACTCCCAACTCCTCAAAGGACTCAAATATGAGTCCAAGTAAAAGACAGCGGAAGAGGGAGGAGTCGGGGCAAGCTCCCTAACTCACAACACTTTGAGGGGTAGAGGGGCATGTTGGAGCTTCGAGATGGGACTAGGAAGAGTTGACAAGCTTCACTCACTCACATGGGCCTGCACACAACCCACACAAAGTGGTTAGTGGATAGTTGGAGCACCTTTGGTGCTAAGATGAGCCACGGGCAACACGGACACACTAGACTTACCACGGCCCGGACTTGGGGGAAGCCACCACCTTCCCCCTTATAGTATACTATGTGGCTGGCCACGGAGCCTACATGGAAATGACTTTTCTCTCCCGAGACTCCCAAGTGGGAGTCTCGAAATTGCGCCAAATGAGACTCCCACAACTTTGGAGCCCCATAACTTTGCAAGCAGACCTTGGATCACAATGTAGTTTGAAGAAAAGTTGTAGCTCTCGTTGAGAGCTTTCCAACGGTATGTCGCACGCCCCCTGCATCTAAGTAAATCAAGTTGATTATTGACTTTTTGTGGTTGGGAGTCAAACTGGCAGTTTAACCCCCGGCCCTTCTTTTGGCCATAATTTGTGTTTCAAATGTCCAAATGAACAATGCAAGTGCATTTTAGACATCTAAGTTCTAAGAGCTTTCCAATGATATAAAGAACGCCACAAGCCATTGAGTTTTGACCCCTGAAATTGCTCTCTAAAATTTTGGGAGTCCACCCAGACTCCATCTCCCAAAGTGAGAGTTGCCTTGGGAGTGTGAGGGTTCACTCCCTCATGCTCCCTCACACCTTCCTACACTCCCAAGAGTATGTGATGTGATTCCTGGGCTTCTTTTTGCGTTGACTCCTGGGCTTCCTCTTGCTTTGACTACCGGGCTTCCTCTTGGCCCGCAACATTATAACCCTTTTGCCTTGGTCATGAGCCCAAAGTTAGGGTTGCGACACAACCAAACAACATGGTTGGGATGGAAGTGGAGGCATCATGAATTGGTGGTGGTGGTTGTTCAAGGGAGGGTTTTAAGCATAGTTCCACTCAAGGGCAAATGGAGGAAAATGTACAAAGGATTGATGTTAAACTTGGTAATGTAAAAATAGAAAAGGAAGGTGGGCAAAAAAAGGAGTGCCTAACCTAGAATTGAAATAAAAGGTTTACCTTCTTGTGTTAAAATAAGGGAAAGTGGGGGAAAAAAGGAGTTATTTCGAAAAGCTTGAGTAGGTATGGGTTGTTAGGGTTATTGAGAGTAAAAAACAAGAAGATTAGATAAGGAGGGAAGGTAGGATTGTTCATAGAAAAGGGAGCAAGTTTGATAAGGCATCAGTAGAAAACTTGGTTGGAGTAGGAGATTAACAATCTAAGAACTATTGATTCCATTATAACTACCTTCCTTTTCTTTTGATGTGTGAAGGATTGATTTGATTTAATGTATGTCGTGTGTGTGTGTTTTTTTGTGATTTACTTGTTTAAAGTTACAGTTGATTATAATATGAATAAGAGGAAAGTGGTTGTGAACAATGAAATAAATAAATGTTTAAATCAAAGAAGGAAGGGTAGAACATAAATTATGAGGAAAGGGAAATTTTGTTCAACATAAGGTCAAACCTTTACTTTACGTTGGTTATGTTATCTTAGGTAAATGATTTAAAGGAAAAAATGACTCATGTGACTTGGCTGCAACTTCTCTTTATAGGTTTTGTTACAATCGTGTTATTGTGTTAAATGAGGGATCTTGGGATTAAAAAGGTTAGTTGGGGTAGTGAGATGAATATTTAACCTAAAGTGAATACCTAAAAGGGGTAGAAAGGTGATTATTTAATTGTGACACCTTTTGGATGTTTTTCAAGGGGCAAAGGGGAGTGACTCTAGGTAAGATGTTAGGGACATGTTAATTATATGCTTAACATCCATATTTGGTGATTGTTTACAAACATTTGAACCATCCCTCCTTGGCATGATTAACACAAGTTTGGTCTTGACCCTATGTGAATCCACTTGTTATTTCAAGTGTAGAAACATTTACATACTTGGATTTTTTGAAAATATAGTTGCCTATGTATTGAAATTGTATTATTGATTCCAATAATGTCAAATCATACTTGGTTGGTTAGTCTTTAAAATGTTCATGAAAATCAATTTCTAAATGTGAAATTTTTAGCACAATAGTTTCTTGGGATTCTTGCAAATTGGTTCACAAATTGAGACAAAATGGATTTTAGGGAAGTATATCCATAAGTTTGAATAAGTCTAAATTTGGTCTCAATGATTTAAACATGTTGGTCATGATCTACAAAAATTAACCTAATGATGCAAGCGTGAATTGTAGACAAAATGAAAATGGCTTGGAGGAAATTTTCATTGTTAAAGATGGCATTCTTGATGAATATGAACATGAGAAGAAGACTATGCATTGAATGTTTATGTGTTCATTTTGAACATCTCAATACTTTAATTGCAAGAACATAATAAAAGTGCCATAGTTGTCACATAACAAACATTATGAAAATCCAAAGTTCATAACCTATGCAATCCTTTGTTCATTATACATTCCTTGTTGGAACCCCAACCTTAAATGGACCCATCTTGATTTCTTATATTCATACCACTACCTAAGAACAATTTGTTTGTGTTCATACCATATTGATAAATAAAGTAGACAAATTCTAATATCAATATGATTTCAATGTTAAAATAAATAATGGTCACTATTGCATAATGGAAAAATAACAAGTTGATGGCAAAGATTAAAGATGAATTTATAACATGTTTAATTCCTACTATTAATGAAAGTAAATTGTTTGTTTTGTTTAAAACATAAGGACTAATTGTGTTCTTGGTATTACTAGAAATCCCTTTGTTAAATTTACGTGCATCAATGTGATTTTGTATTGTTTAGACCTACAATCAAAGATTTTTTTTATTTTGAGTATTTTCATCACTAAAATTTAAATAATAATAATACAAAAGTATAAAGAAATTGATGGTGTGCTCCTAGTCCCATTGGAAAACTTTCAACAAGTACATTAGGGCTTTTTGTAAATTTTGGACCTAAAATGTGGGAGTTAAATTTTGAATAATTTTCTCATTATAAATTTAATAAAAAAAGAACACTTTTGTAAAAATATGTTAAAATGTGCTCAATAATGCACACCAAACTAGTGTGATTGCCAAACAACATTTCACAAGATAGAATTTATCAATTAATTATTTGGAATTTTTCAAAAACCAATAACCCAAGGATAAGAAGGATTATTTTTTCTTTGTTCAAGGCAATTTTTGCAACTTGGAGAAATTTTTGAGGGAAAATTTTGGACAAATATCTTCTTTCAAAGAAATTTTGACTAAAATCTCTTTTTTTTGGCATTGTTTTCCCATTTTCTACCTCAAAATATTGAAAAAAATTGTTGGGAAGGATGGAATGCAAGAATCATTTAAACTATCTTCTTTACTTGTCAAAGATGGTCTCAACACTAACACATTGTTTTTTTTGTTAATTCCGCACCACTTCACAAATTTTTTACAAAAATCAATTGAAGGAGATATACTAAATGCAAATTATTACAAATAAAAAACACATGTTGCACACTTTGAATAAAACTAATCATTGTCTACTCTAGGTGAACATCAAAACTATGAATCAATCTATATATACCCTTGTTCATAAATCATTTTCGAAAATACCTATAGTTTGATCTAATTGTGATTAGTTTGAAATAATTTTTGTTGTGCAATTCTATGTTCAATGATGTATTTTCACATTGGTGCCCATGTTTAAAAATGTATGTCCACATTTTCTCTTATGATTGCATGTTGACAATTAACATTTAGTTATAATTATGACATATAGACTTTTTTGAAGGTCACATTTGCCCTTAAATATTCATTGAGTAAATGTTGTTGGGTTTTCAACATATATTTTATGTTGGATACTATCGCATTTTGAACGAGGCTCTAAAAAAAATTGGATATATTTATAGGTGTCCCATCAAAAATCCAAACCTTTCATTTCCATTTTTTGTTTCAATCACATGAACCAATTGAAGTCCAATAGCCTTTCTTAACTTTTCAATTGTAAACTTTGGAGCTTGTATCTAATTAAGACCTTTAACTTTCATTTCTAGGTGTTAACCTTTCACCAAACCATTGGTTAAAAGAACTTTTATTTATATGTGCATGTTAATTAAGTTTATCTATCTACCTTTGCAAAAGCATGGTTGTCATATCCGATTTAGCTTTAAGAACATGGGTCATTGGTTTGCCCTTATCCACATTAAAACTTAAATTAATGCTTTGATTTTGTTAAAGGTTTTTTGTTTTGTTTTTGTAATTGGGGGGCACAAATGAAAGAAATCCAATTTAGAAAGGAACCATTCCGAACACTTCAACAAAAGGTGTCCCCGTATACCAAGTGATTTCACTGGATTTTGAATGAACTCACTAGTCTAGTGAATGGACACTAATGAATTGCACCCACATTTTGTAGCGGTGAAAAAGGAGAAGGATTAAAGGGACACACAACCTCAACATAAAAGAAACATACACCTACCAAGTAAAGTCATGGCAAATAGGTGGTTGGTAACACCACTATACTTTTTGTGACCATCCGTAATGCAAATAACATGGTGAGGACACCAAACCCTATCACATGACTAAAGAAGTTTGTTTTCCTTGGGGTGTTTACTAATTTGTTGTAAAGTTGATTGATATACAATTTAGCCATAATCAACAAGACCTTCCCATATAATCTTTCCAAGTTAAGAACACCTACAATTGTTGGTAGTTTAAGGAGATTTAGTTCTTTTTTGTCTTTGCTCCATGGTTTTACTTTCTTATTTATGTGGATTAAAAGGAAATATGTGGTTTTTAACAATTATAGTATGGTGTTTGCCTCTTACCCATAAGAAGTTACAAATTTAAAGGACTTGCATTTTCTGATTTTTTTTAGAACCTCCTTAAATGCTTACGAAAAACCATAACATTGAGGTTAACACTAAGTTTGTAATGATTGTTCACCCAATTAAAGGAAGTTGTAATGTGCCCCAATATTGAAACTTTTTACAAATTCTTCCAATATTTAGGAATTGATCCACCTTTTTAATGTCGAAACCAACACCTAATGGGATTCCAAGGAGCTTGGAAAGTTATGTCTATTTGGCCCACTTCCATTTTAAAGCCTTCATCAATTCAAGTTTTTTTTGGTACCTTTTATATCACAATTAAGCCAAAGCTTTATCCCAATTGATTTTCAAGCTATTAATATGTAAGAATTGTGTAGTAGATCAACCATTTCATAGAGGTTTACCTCCTCACCTTTCATCATGATTGTAATATTGTCAACATATTGTGAAATAGTTTGGTGTTTTCATCCTCATGGCAAAGCAATCCCTTTGATGTTTCCAAGTTGTTCTCCTTCCTTGACCATAAGGTTAAACATTTTTCCTACAAGGATGAAGAGGTAGGGGGCTAATGGGGCACCCTACTTAAAACTCTCTCAATTTTGAGGGTTTTTGAAATGGCACTATTGAAACATGACTTCAACATTTTGAAACAATAACTTCATAATCACCAAAAAAAATTTCCCGTGCCCAACTTGTCCATTGCCATAAACAAAAAATCTTAACTTATCTTATCATAGGCCTTTGCAAAGTTTCTCTTATAAAACAACAATGATTAATTTGAATGCCTAGTCCAATCTAATGTTTCTTGAGCCAAGAATAAATTGTCCAAAACATATTGGAATGATAGGAAGGCCATTTGATAACAATTGATTACTTCCGTTGGATTGGTTAAAATCTATCATTCTAAATAAGTTTTCCAATTAAGTCACAAAAGTTCAGATATAAAATTTGCCACAACCCCATCTAGGCCATGGGATTTACTCTTAGCCATTGATTTTGTAATTGAGTGAAGCTTCTCCATGGAGATTGGATTGATTAATATAAAGTTCATAACTTTTATGAATTTTTTCAGGAATGTTTCAAGAATCAAGGCTTTATTTATACTTGCTTTGTGTTTCTTTGTAAGCCTTGTACAACTTGTTATAAAAGTAACAACAAATCTCTTATAGTTGTTCCCCTTAATTACTACAAACCCCTCCTCATTTTTGAAAGCCAAAATAACCATCTTGCTATGTTTCAATTTTACTACAACAAAGATGTTACCTTTGAACCTCCACCTTATTTTGGCTTGGATCTTTTGACCTATTGCCTTCACCTCCTCAAAATATTTGAGTTTATTTTTGAAGAATCCCACACTTTGTTGTAGTTCATGGTCATGGATTATACTTTGTAGGTCCCCTTGCATGAGTTCCAAATTGCACCTTCACTCCACTTTTTCATTTTAAAAGTTAGCTACTATATGTTTGCAAAATATGCCTTGTAACCATTTAATAATTTCTCTCATCTTTGAGAAAAAAATGAAACCTTTTGGTTGGGCATGCCGCAAGTTGTGGATTTACTTTCCAATAACTTTTTCAAAATGCTTAATGTTCATTTTGCAAAATGGACACCTTGAAGTAATGTCTATAAACTCCATTACACAAGATATTGGATGGCGGAGAAAATTTACCCATCACTTTTAATTGTGTAGCAAGAATTTTGATTATTTTGATTTTTAAAGAAATAGTTAAAGATATAAAATTTATCAAACATGGTGTTATTATGTTGTTGCCATTTCTTAGGTTGTCCTAGGAGTATCTAAGGCCTCCACATGTTTTTATGAGTTCTTGAATGTTTGGGGCTAATTTAATAGCTTTTTCAAACAACTTTAACTTTTTTTCAAATAACTTTACCTCCTCTTAATTAACTTAGGTTAATTTCTTGCTAGATAGGTAAGGAGGTTACTAATTTCATTTGAGGGGGTGTGAAAGCTCTTTTGTTCAAGATAGATCCAATTGGGTGGCTTTGAATCATGTGAGGCAATGGAATTTCCACTAGCTATTATGAAATTGTACTTTTTCCACTAACTTTTTTCATTGTGGGATTTTTGTCATTTAAGTTGAATGTGCATTTTCAAGGATAACCTTAAAATTGCCAATATTTTTCAACATTGTGTCCATAACCACCATTATGGAGGTTGTTTGTAAAATTGAATTTATTCATTCCTCCCTTTTGTATTCATTTCCTTCCTTTCTTTCAAAACTCTCCATTTGAATTGTTGATCTTTTGTCATCCCCCACCTTCATGGGAGACCAAACCATGGGAATGATTTTGATTGGTGTTTTTTCAACCTAATTGATTTTCGTATTAAATGTTCTATTTTTAATTTCATGTTTTTGGCCTTATCAAACCTTGTAATATGCTATCTTTATAGGGTTTCTATTACTCTTGACTTATAATCTTTAATTGAATGCACTTGTTAAGGCATGAACTTGTGGAAAAACAAAAAACTCCTTCCTTGCCATACTTTGTGAATTTTCTAATTAGTGTTGAACTCAATCATTTGGTGGGGCACTTTTTTATTTCTCCCATTGTTTCATCTTAGCCATTTCTATAAAGTCTACATTGTTTACCTTTAGGCTCTTTTGATAGATTTTTTGACGTAGAACCTCCTTTTTAGGTTACATTCCAAATTAGCTTTGTTATGCATCTTTCCAATAGTTTGATTTTCTTTTCTTTCCCTTTGACCAACATTTGTTTTTCCTTTATTGTTGATGTCTATTATGTGTATTGATGCATTTTTTCATGAACAATGTTTTTGATAATCACTTAAAAGATGAAGCAAGTTGCCACATAAGTGGCACACGATAGGATATTGTTCTAATTCGACAAAGATTGTAGTAGTTTTTCCATTCACCCATAACATACTAATTGATAAACCCATCCCCATTATGGATCCATAACCACACAAAACCTATCATCTTTTCTTATGTGGTTATTAAAGTTTTTTTCCCAAATTTTTTCCAATTCTTGTAGCAATATACCTTTTAGAGGTTTATATTCAAGTGGCAACATTTTAAAGGTGCACCATCTCAAGATTCTCAAGCTCTATAAGAATTTTGTGTTGAACAATCGTACCCATTCTTGGTAGATGTTCCTCATAGTGTCTTGTGTGGAATCATCATTGAAAATTCTTTTGGAAGTTCTATAATTCAAATACATGAAGCTCCACCCACTACTACCAAAGTGGGATGTAATTTACTAGTTTAAATCACTATGGGACCTTAAAAGTGAAATAACTTCATTGCATTTTATTGATTTCACCTAGTGAAAATTATTTCACTATAATATCACTATGTAGACATCATGTTTTATTACTAGTTAACATAATTCATTATTACAATTTATTATAGCAAATAGGTTTATTTCTATGTTTTTTAAAATATTATTTATGCTAGTTTATGATATACCCTATATTATTTTAAGTTACTTTAGTTATTCTAACTTATATTTTATGTTATTATAGGCTATTATAAATTATTGTACCCTAAATTATTATATGTTATTT
>Ga0116231_10011582_pt1 | contig 13469 bp, 17 predicted proteins | sample S1TSphgellanicum_2_FD_89695 | JGI IMG/M metagenome (GOLD analysis project Ga0116231, IMG submission 89695) | Host-associated microbial communities from peat moss isolated from Minnesota, USA - S1T2_Fd - Sphagnum magellanicum MG | ecosystem: Host-associated > Plants > Peat moss > Unclassified... | reverse complement strand
CAAGACTACCTTTTTTTTTCTTTTAGCTACTGTCCGTCCCAATTAAGGGGATGGATGAAATGTACGTCCGGCTTGATGACGGGATGAATTTTGGGGAAGCTTTTTTTCTTTTAGCTACTGTCCGTCCCGATTAAGGGGATGGATGAAATGTCCGTCCGGCTGGATGATCACAAAATAATAATAATAATAGAAAACACATGAAAATAAAAAAATAAAAAAGTTAAAAGCTTCTAAAAAAAAACTAAAATGCGAACCAAGTTTAAAGAAACCGGGGGACTTCACAGTGGCCAAAGGTCACGGGCACCCACTCGTATTGAAAAATCCTTAGTGTCAAACGCGGGGTATTCAAAATTCCAACTTTTGACCTTAGTGTCAAATGCGGGTATTCAAAATTCCAACTTTTGATAACTAGATCTTAGGATGGTCCGTATTAATCTACAGAAGGCAGCAAGACTTCTTGTGCGAATCTATACATTAAACGCGTTAGCAAAGAAAATGTGAGGTGCATGATCTCAAGAGTTGTCCAGACTTTCCTCTGGCATGCTTCATTGCTCAACTCCAGCGTCTCTTACGCTAAGCACATAGGGTTTCCAGAGCAGAGTTGAGCCGCAATGCTCGCTGACGCACAAGGTCAGTCCACCGCTCAGCTACCATGCCCCTTGTTTTTCTTTTTCTTTGTCAAGCCCCTACCTAGGATACCGACACCTTTTCGTTTTTTTTTGTGTTGGGTCAAGCACATGGGCATGTGGTGGGGGCTTGATATTTTTTAATCTTCTTTTATTAAACCATGTGGGCATGTGGGACTTGCTTCTTGTCCCCCATTGGTGGAAGAATATATATATATAGTCATTCACCCCAACTTAAATTAAGTTAAATTCATATTTTTTTCAACTTTTGTTTCTAGCCATAACTTTAACCAATTGTTTCTAGCCAATCAATCATTTAACAAGGATCATCTTTCTCCTTTTCAGTAACAATTAGGGTTCGAAGCTCACAAACTTCAATCCTTTGTATTTTGAGCCCAAATTCTACAAACCTTGTTTTTGAGACCTTGTGGAAAAAAACCATGGCCTAAGTTGACACAATACCTATGTTTATAATTTTTTTGGTGCTCCTTGCCAACATTCATCCCCCAAAGCCTATTTAAGTCCTCCCCGTGCCAGTGGTCAATCTAGAAAAGTCTTTGTTGGAGCAGTTCATGCCATACTTTTTTATTGTTTACTTGGAAAAACAAAATAAGAAATAGGATGTGGTGGGTAGAACTTCAACAAAAAACACATTTTGATGTTATTGAAGGTGATGTCTGGCATTGTACACCAAAAACGTTTGATAGGAAGTACCTTCAATCTTATAGGATGACATTTTTAGCATTTGAGTATTTATTACAAGAACTGACACCATTTGTTTGTCCATCTACAACTCAATTTGTTAGAACACCTATCCCTCTCAAAAAAGCTGTGAAAATGGTTTATATTGATGAGCACATGGAATTTTTCTTGAGAAAATGAATGCATTGTACGATGTAGGTGCATCTATAATTAGGAAATATACCTCCATTGTATGTGATGTTTTGTCTAATGGTGACAAATTATTTTCAGTTTATGTTCACATTCTTACTAAAGATCGATTATTCAACATCATTGAACAATTTTGTGACATCACAAGTTTGCAACAAATTTGTGGTGTGATTCATGATACACACATTCCTTTAAGTGTGAAATCAAATAAGCAAATCACATCTTCTATTGTAGATTTTTATAATAGGAAACGCTTTCACAGTATATTATTTCAAGTTGTGTGTGATTGTGATTTTTTTTTTGGAATGCATACACTGGTCAATTAGGTGGAGAGACAGATAGAAGACAATTCAAAATGTCAAGTGTGTCGTTTTTTTTTATCAAGACAAATTTTACAAAAACCAATTGTTATTATTGAAGGTGTGCAAATTCAACTTTAACTACTTGATGATTTAGCATATCATATTCAGCCATACCTATTGAAAGGTTACAAACCTCTAAATAATGATATGGTAGATCAAATCCGATTTGATCAATCTATGAACAAAGGTCGTGTTCTGATTGAAAATGCATTTGGAACTTTTAAAAAATTAATGGAAGATTCTCAAAAAAATTAATGATCGTGTTGATCGAACCCTTATGATTACTTTGGCATGTTGTACCTTGCATAATTTTTGTCAATTGCAAGGTATGTTAAAACTAGTGGTTCGTGAAGTTTGAACATGAAGAGATCCTTTTGTGGGTTTTGCTAGTATGCATATATTAGTTCCACGAGAAGGTGAAAGAGCTAAGGCTATTGGTGAGAAGATGTGAAATACGTTATTTAAGTCATGGATACAATGTAATCCTAGATATTAGATTCACATTTTGTTACTTTATGTAAAACACATCATTTAATAAATAAAATTCATGTTTATTGAAATTCATGTTTCATATAACAATTGCACTTTATATGAATATTGTATTCATATAAATAATAGATGCAAATCTCTTGTCAATTTTCTTGAACATCAAGAAGATGTCTAACTCTGAGTTCAATTACAAAAATTTGTGCCAATTGTAAAGTTTGTTTTCTACTTTCTTTCCTAGACCTTTCTTCCATTATAATCATAGATTGGGCAATGGACTTTGTAGTCTTAATTGCCTCCCTTTACAATTCAAGCTTCAAAGTCTCAATTTTTCCTGAAGATTCAGCTAATTTCTTGAAAACAAATGCCATGTCACCACTCAATCTATGTTTTTTGTTTCCCACAACCTTGTTAGAAACACCAAATAAATTTGTTGCACATGTATGAGGCGATTCAATCGCAATATTATCTCGAGTGCCCATATTGGATGTATTGGTAGAAGTGCCAAATGCAGGAATAGTGGATGGAAGAGATTATGGAGGAACACTTCCACCTTGACTAGGACCTGTATCATCATCTAGTAAATCTTCTTCAATGTTCGGTGCTTGAAAAGATCCAACATGAGCATAACCTTGATCAAGTCCATTAGGTGTGCCATTTGCCTTTGTTGTGCCTTCCAAAATTTGGTTCATCCTATTGAACCAAACCCATGAAGTAGTTGCAAAACTTGTAACACCTTTTGTTGTCTTTTCTTGAAAATATTTCTTTTTCATCTTGTCCCATTTGTCACAACATTGAATTGTTGTCCTTGCACTTTTTGCAAGAATAAATGCCACAAGCTTTTTACAAATGTCTTCCCAATCCTTGATTCAAAAAGACGCATAGCCAAATGCCAAATATTTTTCTTCATACAAATCCAACAAAGTTGACAAAGCATCATTTGACCATAGTACTACCCTCACATCTCTCCTACTTCATTAAGATAGACTTGGTTGAGCTATGGTAGATGCATTTGCATGTAATGCAAGCATTGTAACTTGAGACCTTCATGAAAGAGAATGGAAAAGAAGACTCATGTAAGAAAAATCCTTTGGAAGTGATTAAGGCATTGAAAAAAAAAAAAGAATTGTGTTTAAAAAAAAGGAATGTGTTTAAAGAAGAATTGTGTTTAAGGAAGGACACAATTTTAATTTTTATTTTTTGAGGTTGTGGGCATGTGGGTTAGAATTATTGTTTTTTGGATTATGGGTCTTCTATGGCAATAATAATTTTTTTCTTAAAAGAATGGTGGGCTATAACAGTTTTTGAATAATGTGGTTTAACAAGAAGAAACTAAGCGGACAAGTTGAGCTAAATAGATGTGCAAGCCAACTTGCACTTCAACTTCTAAGCATAGTGAAAAAATGACTATCATGGCCACTTTTCATGGCTAAATGGACAAAATTGTGTGCATGTGTGCAGGCCTTTTGGCAACAAGGCATCACATGTAGGGAAATAATGCCCTAGTAATTCTCCTTTGTATTACCTACATTTCCCCCAATTGGTGGAGACAAAAAATCTGAATGCCAAATACATTGAACACAAAACCAAATACATTAACCCCAAATCAAATGCATCACATTTGCATTGGTTGCACTATGACACGCTCCCAAGTCCCTTGCTACACCCACTTGAGGGTCCAAGTACGTTGAATTGTGGAAAGTTGGGACTTGAGGGCCGCTCCCGACTTCCAGCTCTAAAAGGGGGTAGAGGGGCGAGCTAGAAGTCCCGGGATTAAACTAGGAAAAGGGACAAGTATTATCTCACTTGAATTTGCATCCAAAACCAACCACAAGAGGGTTAGTTCACATTCGGAAACACCCTTGGGTGTTGGGACAAGCCACGGGCACTTGGACTCACTTGACTCACCACGGCCCGGACTTGGGGGAAGCCACCACCTTCCCCATATAGTATTCTCTGCAGCTCTCGGCGAAGGCTACATCCAAATGGCTCTTTTTCCCGGGACTCCCAAGGAGGAGTCCCGAAATTGTCCCGGGTTAGAGTTTCGGGACTTTGGGAGCTCATATCTCCCGGCTCCAACCTCCGATTGGAGTGAAGTATGAACCAAAGTTGTACTTCTCTTCAAGAGCTTTTCAACGCCATGTTGTACTCCTTCAGCAGACGTCAGGAAGAGGTTGATTCTTGACTTTTAGTGGTCGGGAGTCAAACTGCCAGTTTGACTCCCGGCCCTTCTTTTGCCCATAACTTGAGCTAAAGATGTCCAAATGGCACATGCGAGGCCATTTTGGGCATCTACACTTCAAGAATTTTCCATTGATATAAAGAACACCTCAATGCAAGGTTTTTTGACCCTTGAACTCGAGCTCTGAATTTTCGAGAGTCCCGGAGGACTCCAACTTCCCACTTTTGGGGGTGTGAGTTTCATCCTCACACTTATCCCAAAGTGGGGTTGTGACACTATGACTATGAAGGCCATTTCATATGCCATCTACCTACCTTTGTAAAAATATATGTGTATTATTACATAATTTTAGAATTGTATAAAATTGTGTATAAGTAACAAAAAATGGTAAGTATATGTACATGATGGATCTAATAAAAATAGCGATGGAAATAGCGGTGGTCAGTGCATTGAGTTATCTAGTTGACTATTTAAAATCAACATAAAATAATATCTACATTTAATTTAGAAGTATATTGTCTTCACCGGTGTTGTAGTGCCTCTTCATACTTCCATAAGTCACTACAACATGTAAAGGATCATTGCGATAATTACAACGTCTCTTTATAAGCAGGTTATTGCAACACATTAAGGATTAGTATAAAAATCAAGTGTGTCTAACACCCTACCTTACATTTGATTTTCTTTTAAAACTTTGAAATAAACTAATTAAAAAAAATTTGTTATGTCAAACTATACACCATAAATTTTTTACCACTACTACTAAGAATAATCTTCTATACCAATATTTGTTCTAAAGGTTTGGAATTTAATTCCTCCAAGTGGTTTTGTCAAGAGATCAGCTTCTTACTAATTTGTTGGTGTATATTCCACCTTTATTTCATCAAGTTCCAATCTCTCTTTTATGTAATGATGTTGTAACTCGATATGTGTGGTTCTTACATGATGAACGTGATTGCTTACAAGTTTAATATTCGACATGTTGTCACAAAAAAGTTTTGTAAGTCCTTTTAAGTAATGAAGTTTTATTAATAGAGCTCTTAATGATGTGATTTCCTTTGCCGCATTTGCCAAGGAATGATATTCAACTTCTATTGTAGACAAGGCAATAATGGGTTGCAATTTGTTGCTCCAACTAATCAAACTACAACCAACTTTGAATAACATGCTGCGGTTGATTTCTTCTTATCTAGCTCTCTTGTCCAATTGAAATCAACAAAACCCATTAGATCCATATGAAATTATTTTTGAAAGAGGACTCCATAAAAAATTGTTATCTACACATAGCATAAAATGTTCATAGTTGCATCCAAATGAACTTGCTAACATGCATCCATGTACATGCTTACACAACTTACAACAAACGATAAATGTGACTTAATGTGTGTCAAAAAAATGAGACTACCAACTAAACATTAGTAATAAGTTTGATTTATCAACTTTGTCCCCATGTTAAAATGTAATTGTAGTCCTTCTTCCATGGGTGTCGTAATACGTGTACAACTATCCATTTCAAACCTCTCGAAAAAAACTTTTGTGTAAGACCTTTGTACTAACATAACACCTATCAGCAAATAAATAACTCTACTCCTATGTAGACTTTCATTACCCCTAGATGAAACATCTCAAATTTTCTCTCAAATTGTTCTTGAATGTATGTTAACTTAATTAAGTGATCCTTTGTCAACATCAAGTCATCAACATAAAGAATTATTATGACATATTTTCCTTCTTCTATCATTGTGTACAAATTATAGTCAAATTCACTCTTAATCATGCCTTGCTATTTTGGACTTACCAAGCTCTACTTACTTACTTCAATCAATAAATGGCATTTTGCAACTTGCAAACCTGATCCTTTTGTCCCTTCACCTTGAACCCTTAGGGCTAAAACATGTAGACTTCTTCATGCAAAATGCCTTTGAAAAATGTCGTTTTGGCATCCAAGTGTTGAATGGTGCAATTATTCGTTGTTGCCATCACAACAACTACACAAATTGTCAACCACTTGATGATGGGAGCAAATGTTTCTTGAAAGTTCACTCCTCTCTACTATTCAAATCCTCATGTCACAAGACGAGCCTTTAAGTTTTTGCACATTTCCATCAATGATTTTTTTCACCTTAAAAACCCATCTTGTAGTTATGGGTGTTTTCCCAAATGGTAAATCAACCAACTTCCAAGTGTGATTCCTAATCATTGAATTGTATTCTTGTTGCATGACATTCATTTAACCTACATGCTGGACATATACATGGAAGTTAAATGGTTCGTTTGTATCTAATTGTGTTGAATAAATGTAATCCTTGGAATAAAATGAATGTTTTGCAACTTGTCAGATGGTGTTATAATCGGCAAATCATGAATTTTGGATCATCTAGTTCTCACGAAAGGCATGTTTTCATGCACTTCAACTTCAAGTAACTGCTTCATCTCAATGGGTTGTTCAATGGGCTCTTCATTCCTCATCAAACTTGAAGTTGGTTTTCTTTGTTCTACATCTTGAAGTACCTTTTTAGGGATTAATGAAAAAAAATAGTCACATTAGCAAGATCAACTACTTGTTTGGTGGATAATGTTGAAAGACCCATGGCTCCTTCATAAAAAATTACATCCTTGGAAATTAGTATTTTTCTGGTTAATAGCTCATAACATCAATAAGCCTTGAAATGTTCATCATATCCAACTAACATGCAAGGTTTTGATATTGGCTCTAATTTGTTTCTCTGTTCCTTTGGGATGTGTACATAGATTAAACAAAAAAAAACTCTTAAGTGACTAAGTTAAATGTGTTTGCCTATGCATAAATTTTTTAGAGACAATCTTTTGTTTAACCTAAATGGTGACCTATTTGTGAAGTAAGTTGTGTTAACAACTTCACTCCATAAGAAAGGTGGATAATGGCTTTCAACACACACAACTTTAGCTCTTTCTAGAATGGTCCTATTTTTTCTCTCAACCACACCATTATAGTGTGGCATGTATGATGTGGTAAGCTCTTGTCATATTCCATACTCTTCACAGAAAGAAAAAAATTCATTTGACAAAAACTCACCACCTTTATCACTTCTAAGTGTCTTGATCTTGATGTTAGTTTTAAACTCTACACATCTTTTTAAAATTTTGAATTTCCCAAAACCTTCACTTTTGGTTTTCATGAAATAGGTCCATGACTTGCAACTATAGTAATCTATGAACACAATGAAATATTTAGACCTTGACAATAAACCATGTGGTAAAGGTCCACATAAATCAGCATGGATCAATTCATTCATTGATGAAGCATTTCGAGTGTTCTGCTTTGGGATATTACTTTTGCATTGTTTTCCAAGTTGATAATCTCCACAAATTTGTGGTGTTGACAGTACCATAAACATTCCATCTATGACAATGTGTGTAACTGTTGGAAATGCATATGTCCCATTTGTTGATGCCAAAAACATGATGTTGAAATCCCTTCAAGCAAATATAATGAATCATGACTTGTTGATGTGTCCATCTTGTACAAGCCATTAATAGGATCTTTTATTCCTTTTGTTATGAATTTGGAAGGTTTGGTGTCCATGTATAACCCAACAATTCTTTTGTCCAAAACTCACCATGCAACCTTTATCTTTGATATCACCAATAGACAAAATATTTTTTGTAATGTTATCAAGGACATAGAGAACGTCATGGATGAACTTTATTTATCCATTGTGGGAGAGGGCAATGTCCCCTTTGACATGGCATGGGTCTATCCACTTGTAAACTTGACAATAGTTGGATTTACTTTTGTCTTAACTTACTAAAATGGGTAGAATCTCTTGTGACATGAGTTGAAGCTCTAGAGTCCAGGTACCAATTGGTATCATTGTCTTTGTTTAAGTCCAAGGCCAACACAATTGCCTTAAAGACTTCTAGGCTTTTGTTGTTTGCATCAATCTCTTCATTGGTTTTGATTTCTTTTACAGTGTTGGCCATCTCATTCTTCTCAAACTTAGGAATCTCCTGCAAAGGTTGAAGACATTCACATAGTCAATGACCTTGTTCACCATAATTATTACATTGCCTTCATTGGCTATGGTATTCGCCATGTCTTCGACCTCGTCCACCATGACCACCTTGATATTTAGTGTTAAAAAAATCATCACCGGTCTCCTTGCATTGATTTCAATCTCGATTTTGGCCACCTCTGAAAGCTTTGTTGTTAGCTTGCATGTACAAAGTTTCGTTGTAAACTCCCTTCTCATTAAAAGCATCATGTCATTGCTCTTGTAACAACAATTTGCTTGCAAGTTTATCAAAACTTGGAAGCTCATCTTGAGTTGTGATAACTTGAACAAAACTCTCTAAATAATTTGGCAATCCTCCCAACACAATGTGCATGATCCTTTGGTCTAGGGCCACCTTTCCAATGCTCACAAGTTGGGTGACAATCTCCTTCACATTTTTTATGAAATTTTAAAATGAGCTTATTTCACCAACCTTCAAGACACGAAGTTTGTTGTTGAGATATAAAGCCCTTGCAACATTTTGAGATTCATACATATTTTTAAAAATCTTCTGGCATTCTTTTGGTCCTATAGGGTCAACAACATATGTAATTAGATCATCTTTAATAAACACGATGATAATATCCATTGCCTTATCTTTTCGACTTTGCAAATCTCTTGCATTTTCTTTCATAGCCATTGTTATAGTTTCTATCACATTTCTTGCAACTGCTTTCACAACCTCATGTGCCTTATTCATCATCTAAGCACAAACGAGATAAAATGAGTCAACGGTGTTATCTTTAGAAAAGGACTACATGTCTTTTTGCCCTAAATTTTTTTTTCATATGAATGAATTTTTGAATAATTGTTTTTGCAAATTGTTATGAAAATTGCATATAATTGTTTAAGTAGATGACTTGTTTTTTTGTTTGTATTTTTAATAAATATGAATTCTTGAAAATGTGTCGATTCCTTGTAAATTTTATGTTTCATCTTTAAAAATGATAACAATTTCAAATCAAAATCAAAATTTGATTTTAATTTTTTTTAGGTTTTCTTATATAATAAACTACAAATTTTCTTTTAAAATCATGTACATTATACCCCATTTATATGTGGTAAAGGACTTTTGAAGTTCTAAAATTCTGGATCAATTTTGGAAAGTTTTTTGAATTTTTATAGTTTTAGAATTTCACATATTCTAAGGTATGAATGTTTTTGAATGTGGTAATAGGTCTTTATCTTTTAAAAAAAATTCCCATCAATTTTTTAGTATTATATGCATCCTTTTGATAGTCCTTTGCAAAATTGATTTAAATTGACGTAATAGGTGTTCACTTTCATAGATCCTAAATCAAAATTTAAATTAAAAATTTTATCAAATTGATTTTTGGTTTGAATCCTTTGACATTCATATGAATGAGAAAGGACCAACTTGTCATGATTACCATGGTTTTAAATGGTAAAACATAAATAATTTTCTAATCTTGATTGTTTTTAGGACCCATCTAACATACTTTTTAACTCCTTTTATTGTTATTACACCCACTTGCAACATCTTAGCTAGACATACTAACTCCCACAACTTTTTGTGCTTGAGAGTTCAACTATAATTTTTACTTTCCAAATGCCATAGTTTACTACTCCTTGTAATTTATGAAATTCTACCATGTTAAAGAACTAATGTTCCATACTCAAAGTAAGACAAGGACATAATTCAGAAAATACACTAATCAATCAATGCATAAACATTTCTCAGACCGATTACTCTAATATCATGTAAAATATATGCATATTATTACATGATCTAAGAATTATAAAAAATTGTGTATAATTAATAGAAAGTACTATATATATATATATACACAATGGATCTAACATAGTGGTGGAAGTAATGATGGTCGGTGCATTCATGAGTTATTTAGTTGCTTATTTAAGATTTATGTAAAATAATATCTAAATTTAATTTAAAACTATATTGTCTTTGATGGTGCTACAGTGCCTTTTCATACTTCCATAAGTCGTTGCAACATGCAAAGGATCATTGCAATAACTATAATGTCTCTCTATATTGTAACAAATTACTTCAACACATTAAGGATCAATACAAATAATTAGGTGTGTCTAGCAACATTTGTAATGCCTTCAAGAATTTGGTTTTTTTATGTTGAACGCAAACCCATCAACATAGCTGTGAATTAGTGTGGTGCCAATATTAACCAAAAGATGTTGTGGACTTGGTTGTTCAATATACATAGGTTTAGCAATTTTATCAACATTGCATATCTAATGTGCAACTCAAAAATTATCCTACTTTTTTATTTTGATCCAAGGACTTCAATAAATCCTCCAAATCAAGTCAATGTTTATGTATTTAATTACATATGTTTAGTGTTTGTAACACCAAAACCATTACACACAAGAAGTTTTTAGAAAGATTCAAGGAATACAGTCAAAATATTTTAGAAGACATAATTGGTGAAACTTTTTAAAAAGGTTGATGAAACTTTAAAATGTTCCATATGAATATATAAATGAAGGTCCCCAAAGAACCACTTTTCAATTTCATGAATGCAAGTTGTGATCATTGTATTATTATTTATCTTGTGCCTATTTTCAAGAAACAATTTTTTAAAAATCTTATTCATTATTGAATTTTTTGGGTGAAATCCATATAATTAAATATCCTTGTGTTTTTGTCTTGTCTTTGACATTTGGTAAGGTGTGTTAAACCAAAATGAACATCATAACCAATATTTTACAAATGATGAAATTTAATTAAAAGTTATATATGATCATTATATTGAATACTTTATGGTTTGGACTCAAATATGTTTGGTAATATGTACACATAATAATCACAATGAATGAGGTTTTTTATGTAATTAAAAATGGTCACATAGTGTTTTTGGACTCTTAATTTTTAACATAGTAACTTAAATTTTTGAATTTGTTCCATAATAGACATATGAATGCAAAATTTGTTTCCAATGGAATCTTCTAATGACATAAATTAATTAAACATATTGTATAAACATTCAAAAATCGATATTTTTATTTTCTTTTTTCATAGATACATTTTGAAGTTGAATAGTTCGGAAAGTTCATAATTGATACATTTTAAATTTAAAAAAATATTTAAGACACAAGGGGGACATTTAATGTAAAATTTGGGGAGCACATGTGTCGCTCAACCATTGTTACTCCAATTTTTAATTTTTTTTCACATTTGCTCCAATTTCATGATACAATGATATATTGGGATATAAAATGCCATCAATTGACAATTTTAGTTACAAAATGTTTTATAAACATCCATCATGATATATCAAAGTTCCACAGGTATTGAAAATTGTGAAACAATGACAGTTTTTTGTTTACACTGTAGTGTGCTTTCACCCATTTTCAAATTGAACCTTCCTTGTTAATATACTCACAAATTCGAGGAAATGTTGCTTATAATCAAATAACCTAAAGAAGTTGATAATTGTGAATTGACCAAATGATGCAAGCATTGGTTGTAAGATTCCTTTTGATTTGGTGAAATTGATAGAGTTTAGAATACGTTTAAGAGGAGGAATTAGATGAGTTTGAAAGTTCATTTGAGTGAAATGAATTAAAAAAAGACAAATCTCGTGTTTTTTTTATTTGAATGGGTTATTGAAAGAAGTTAATTTAACTAGCCAACATGGATTTGAACATATTTTAAAAAATAAATTAAATACTCACCAAACAACTCACCAACTAAGAGTTAGTTGGCATTCATAGTGAAAGACATTAAGTCTAAGCAGAAATGGGTGAGGAATATTGTTAGTATATTAAATCTTGCTCTATCAATGAGGTGATGAAGCATGCACTTTAGAAACTCATGTTTGTTTTCTTAAGGGCTTTTAAAATATTTTCTAGATTTTGATGTTCTCAATGTCTTTTCACCAAATGCACATAAAATTGTCAATTGTATGTGTTGACATCAAATTCCCAATGTCTTCACAACATGTTCCTAACACATTTTCAACATGCTCCCAAATTCCCCAAATGTCCCAATTGCTCATCACACTTTATCTCAAAAATTTGCCCAAAGTTGGACAACCTGAATAGCTAAGCCAAAAGGAATCGTGTTTATCATTATGTTTTGGAAATCTTCTATTGGGAGTGGGATTGTTCAAACTTCAAAGTCTCAAACTGTTTTTGAAATAATTTGGATTACACCTCATAACTATGTAATAGAACAAGCAAATTATAATAGGCAAGCTGTGGTTCCAATGTATGTTAGCAAGATGTTGGTGTAACTTCATTTTCTCCAATGAAGCCCCATATTATAGCACCCTCTCTTTTGAGACCCATTACACCCCCTCGCTTTCGTTGTAGAAACAATATGGATTGAGATGCCCTTCATTCACCAAATGCAAAACATGTTTTAGTATATTTGTTGGGCATCAATTTAAAGCGTTATTGATAGGAAAATCAGGAGTCTTCTTCCTCAAGTCATGGCAATGCAAATTGAAGGAAACATGTAATGAGTTTTGGCAAAGCTATTTCATTTAGTGTGTCAAACAAATGATTTGATGAAAAGAATTGTGCTTGTACAATGGTATAATGCAAAGATATGCCATCACTTCTACATGACAAGGCTCCAAACTCACCATCAATGTTGGTTTTGGAAAGGGAATTTGACAAGTTGCATCAAGGATGCTTTAAGTTAGCTAATTATGTATACATGATAACTTTTAATCTTTATGCATTCAATGATCATAAATTGCATGCAAAGCTTGTATTACAACTTGCTCATGCCCCTTCTGAAGTCCTAGGTGAGTCTTAAAAATCATTTGCCAATGTAAGCTTTTGGGGTGTTAACAAAATGCATAATGAAAACCATAATAAGTGATAGTTTAAGCATTTCACAAGTTAACTTTTAAAAAACACATGCATCATACATGTATCCACT
>Ga0116231_10011580_pt1 | contig 13471 bp, 13 predicted proteins | sample S1TSphgellanicum_2_FD_89695 | JGI IMG/M metagenome (GOLD analysis project Ga0116231, IMG submission 89695) | Host-associated microbial communities from peat moss isolated from Minnesota, USA - S1T2_Fd - Sphagnum magellanicum MG | ecosystem: Host-associated > Plants > Peat moss > Unclassified... | reverse complement strand
TTTCTGCTTCCTCTTTTAAACTAGGAGAATCATCAATATTGTCATCCTCAGAAACGAGTTCCTCGTCCGACGAAGCTAAACCAAATGGTGATATAACTATAGAAAAGAAGAAGCATTTGTTAAGTTAAATTCAATAAAAGAAAAAGTTGGCTTGCAAGCTTCATAAAGTAGTGTATCTGTTACAAGATTCTAATGATCAACGAAAATATTTTACCTAATAAAATGATGACAAAAAAACCGATTAATGTATATTGAATTTTCATTTTTATTGCTTGGAAAGTCGGTATAAATCTAAAATTGAAGTATTTGGAAGATTAAGTAAAAGAAAAGAATCATATTCGTGATTAAACTAAAGCAAATATCACACGATTGGATATTCATCGTTGTATATTCTATTATGATAAAGTACATGGGAAAAAAATAGAAAGATGAGTGCATCGTGATAATATTTTGACTGTTTTAAGAATGAGATAACCCTTCAAAATATGCGCTAATAGGAGAGCGTATAGTAACTAGTATCATATCAACAGTTTTATGGTGGCAGCTTGTGTTGTTTTTGTATTCTCATAAAAATAAATGAGAGAATAGAACAAAAAAAGACATGCGACCTCATTCGGTGGCGACGTTATAAAAAAAGAAAGAAGTATTTGAGTATCCTAGACACGTGTCGTTTTCCAGTACATTTATCAATGTGTCGTATCACTATATTCTAGACGGATAGATAGAGGAACGATGGTGAAAGATGGAACTATAAATAGTGCAATAATTGTGTATACCGAAGTGTATGCATTTATACACCAACCAACAAGCAAATATACGGATATCGGTAGTGAGACCTTATAAAGGATTATGTTACATACAATAATATTTGGAATCGGATATTTGTGACATCTATCGATAAACAGTATATAGATCGATCTGTTTGGGAAGAATTTTTTTTTTGATCATGAAATCTCAATTTAATTCAAATTTTCAAAGAAGAAACACAGATAACGATGTCTTACGAATTACTTTTTCCGTATGACTTTTATCTTGTAGTTGAAAAAGATAAGTCAGATAATATTCATTATGAAATACATGTATATGCCGATTGTCAAGCGTATACGTTAGCCTCGCTTTTTTTTCTTTATTTTCTGTATCTTCGTCCTTATTGTTCGTTATGCTTGATCGATTTACAATAGCTATAAACCTCAATCGCTTTTTCATTTCTTTTTCTTTTCACTCTCTTAATCACAATAGATATTTAATACAATTTAAGCTGCGCCTTAACCTTGAATAAAATTTTGCGGTTCTAACAAAAAATGGCTACACGTCGTTCACCATCATCATCCTCTATGGACACTGAAGAAATTACAACAGGTGTTCCTGGTGTTAGTAAAACATCAGGACATATTGGACAAACAGCTTCTGGTTATCGTACAGGATCATCTACAGCTAGTCAAAATTCAGCAATAGCTACTGGCACACCATACGACACAGTCAGTATTGCAACAACTAATACAGGCTTTACAAATGTTACAGCTAATACATCTGTCTCACAACAGAATGCAGTAGGAGGCAATATTCCTATCATTCGGCCACCTGTTCTACAACCTCAACCACAGCTATCAGGTACTAATATTCGTGCTGTTAATCAACCGATTCAAATCAATGCTGCATCAGCACATCAACAACATGCCGCTCAATCTGAAATTAGTCCTTACAGTAAACTAATAATCTTCAAATCATTCTTTTCAATATCTGAATTCTTCTAGATGGTTCGAGTAATACATCGACTGGTGCTTCTCTGCAACAACAACCTCATTTTAATACTGCTAAAGCTGGTAATCAAACCAGTGGACAATATCAATACCAACAAGCACAGTAAATATCTTTCAACTCAATGAAATCTTTTTTCAAAAGACATCTTTTCTTTATCTGAAGATTTGCCAATCAACTTCCAGGACAACAAAATTTTAATCAATTACTTGGTGCTCATGCATTCAATGATGCGGTTTTAAGCATTGATTATGGCGCGATTGAAGCATACAATATTGGTATTCAATCAGCTAGTGATATTACCGCTGAACAACTCTCAGGAGGTTCCGATGCTGCCAAAGCGACATTTAAACAAGCTGGTAATCAGCAAAATATTGGTGGACAATCCTATTCAAATCATCAAACAACAACCAATTATGGTAATACTAATCCAGAAATAGCAAATGTTCTCCAACAAAGTGGACTAGCACAAGGATATGGAAATTATAGATAAATGTGTCATAGAGAGAGACATCTTTCATATTGTATCATCGATCGTAAACTAGTTTTATGTATTGTCTTGTTTTTAAATTCATTTAATTTGAATAATTTTCGTCTTTTTAATATAGATTTGATTATGAAAATCTATGTTTTCATTGAATTTATCGAAAAATAATTATTTATTATTATATCAAAAATAAAAAAAAGAAAGAAATCAAACACAATTAGTTTTGATTATCAAGTCGAGCAGATACAACAGTAATATTGAGTAATGGTAAAGTTCGTAAAGGTTTTGATGATTTATTTATTGAACTTTCAACAGTTGGAATCGATAATACTTCATCATCCGAAGAATCATCTTGATTACCAATACTTTTTTGTGTACTCATTGATTGTGGTCGACCAGGTTGTGGTGTTAAGAAATTTTGATGTTTTCGATGTATCCACGATGAACTTAGACGTCGTTGTCTTTGATTGCTAAGACTTGCTCCTGCTGATGTATTCAATAGATTATTATTTGTTAAATCAACATATGCTCCACTTTTAAGTGGAGGTAAAAGTTTAGCACGTTTTGATGGTGTTAGAGGAATCGATGTAACACTTAATTCTGATATACTTGTATCAGGTTGATGATCATCTCCATTGGAAATATTTGTGGAAGTTTTGTTGGGTACTGATGCAAGAGGTATACCTTTAACGACATTTGTTGTATTTGTTGCAGCAGTAGTCGCAGTTGTTGAGGATCTTTTACTTTCACGACGAGAACTTCTACGAACAGTATTATTAGTAGTAGGAGGAGTGTTCGTAATTGGTTGAGGATTTCGATTTAAACGTGGTTGAGCAGCAGATGGTTTCGGACGAACAATTTGAAAACAGGTTTGAGTTTCTTGTTCAGGATGAATTTTATCATGCCAATCTAAAGAAATAATTTTAATTGAATTAATTATTATAAAACTTACAATGACGACCATTTCCTGATGTTCCATCATTATCCTACAACATAAAATGACAAAGAGATATAAATAGATTAATAAAAGATGTTAATACAAAATGAAGCATTTGATTATCTTGATCATCAACTCCACCGGTTGATGTTGACATTTCACTACGTCGAATAATTGGTTCATAAGAATCATTTAAATTATGAATATTATTTCGAAATTTCGAAAGACATTTTTCCGGTAATAATCTATCTTTACATAGAAAACAACCGAGACCCATTAGAAACAGTAGGATTATCGAGCCAAGTACAATGCCTAGGATAATATACCATGATGGCGAAGCCGAATTATTCGTACTGCTTTCCTCATTACCGCCATTCTAAAAACTAAGAATTAAAACTTTAATTCAATTAAAATTCATTTACACTTGAACCAACACTTCCGCCGCCTCCTCCGCCTCCTCCTCCTCCTCCTCCTGATTGAGCTGTTGTTCCATTTCCAATGTTGATTGTTGTTAATATTGTTGTTGTAGTTGGCCAATAGGTGGGTGGTGCTATAGTTGAATTACTTGCGTTTGTATAAACCGAACAAAAAGCATCGGATATTTGTGGTAAAGTATAATTTTGACATGAACTCGATAGAGTATAATTTGAAAAAAGATATGATTGTCCAATTGCTCCTGTTGGTGATGCACATTTCGCTTGATTTATTAGAGCTGAACCATTATTAATCAATGGAAAATCATTGATTCCATTATTAATAAATGTAACTAAATTATATGATTGACAATCACATATTAAAGGATTGTTTTTTAATAGGAGATTTGAGATTCCAACGACAAAATAAGCTGTAATTATATAACCCACAGTTGAACATGCACCATATTGTTCAATTGAAAGATCGGATAAACGTTGAATTTGATTATAATTTAAATAGAAAGAACGGGGATCGGGAGTTTCAGTGAATTGTTTAACATATACAGGAACAGTATTTGTAAAATTGGTGATTGAATTATGACTCATATCAATGGTCATAAAATTTTCTAAATGCAAAAGATCAAATAAAACGAGAAAAAAAATAGATCGTTCATTTACGAGTTTTAACAAACAAAGGCCAAAGATCAGCATTAACTATTTGATTATAACTAAAATTCATTAATGTGATCGTTGATGTAAAATTAAGAAAATATTCTCCATCAATAGTCGGCATGGTACTCAAATTATTATGAGAAAGATCAATTGATTGTAATTGTCTATTTGCTGAAAATAAATTTTGATCAGTTCCATTGATGAAATTATTCGACAAATTAATACGAATTAAATTTGAACCTAAACAAGCAAGTTCAGATGTATTGAAAATACCCGTTATCGCATTGAATGATAGATCAAGTATAGCAATATTTGGATAAGATAAACAAATATTTGTTGGTAATGATGTTAATGGACCAGCAGTACCGACGATTGATGAACCTACACTTAAGGATGTGATACTTGCTTGTAGTATATTATTATCAAGTGTTGGTAATTCAGAAGGAGATAATATTGTATTGCAGAGAATCTGTAAATTTGTCGCAGCAGTAAGTACACAATTGCACGAAGGTGAAGTAGAACATAAATTTGTTAAAACTAATGAAGGAAGTGACTATAATTGATAAAACAATAGATAGATCTTGAATAAGATTAAATAATACTTACAATTAAAAAGAAGATGAAACAGACAAACAAGTCTCTTGGTAACATGATCAATGAAAAATAAAAAAATATGTTATAGTTAATCAAAATAATGACGTTGATTTTTTTTGGAGAATTGGTTTTTTTTGCTTCATTCTCTCTTTTGTCAATAAACACGTTGTTCGTTGTTTCAAATATAATATACATACTATTGATTGTTGTTCGTAGTTCGAAAGAAGCCACAAAAGATTATATTAAAAAATAATTTCATCCGACACGTTAATCAAAAATGTTCTTATTTCTTATAGAATAATTCTTAATCTTAGGTGTAAATTATATAAAATAAAAATTTTGAATAAGAGTATCGATTTCTCTCAAAGTCAAAGGTACTTCAATTTCAATTTATTGAACTATGAACTTTATCCCATTTTAAGGTTAGATCTAATTGTTAGAAATCTAGTGATAATGAAGAATAGTTTGTCTACAATGTTTTGAATTGAAATTTTAAGATATAAATTATTAAAAGTAACCGTTATTTTTCATACGATGTCATACAAATAAAAAATATTCATCAAAAACTATTTTTTACAGGTTTCATACATATATGTCATATAGTAATGGGTAAAAAGAACAAGAATGCAGTTGGATTTTCTAACGAATGTCTAGTAGTTAGTCGAAAAAATTGTTCCTAGAAAATATCTGTTTGTAAATGGACGATCGTTTTCAAGATTCGATTCATTTATTGAAATAATATCGTAATGTGAGAAACGAGAAAGAAGTTCATCTTTGTGTTTTCGAATTGAAGTGATATTAAGATGACATATATTAATCTTATTTGTCATCGGCTTTTAGGTCCTTGATTCCATTGAGCTGTTGGGTGAACGAATTCTCTTCTCAATCTTTCTACTCACAAATGACAGATGAAATTCTTTGATTTTTAAAACATCTTATAATGTACCTGAATACTAGAATAATAACATTTCCTTTCTTTATAGTTGAGAAGAATCTTTAATTTTTATTTTGAATTTCAAGATTATTATGCATTTTTTGAAACAAACCAAAAGTAAGTCAAACTCTTCATTTGTACATAATAAAAGTGTTTATCATATTCGTTACATATGTGCGTGGTAAAGTAGTGAAGCAAAATATTCTATGTCATATGGAAGATTTCACATGACTGTCGCATTCCAGCTGCGATATTCACATTTCTAATCATGGGGAATACGATTGCTCGACGTTGACGTCGTTCTTGTCTGTATACAAATCTAGTTATTCTTGCTTTTAATTCAGGTAACGAACAGAGTGACACCATTGGTAACAAAAGTACCACCCAATAGGTGAGGAAAAAAGCCACAAGTTGCTCCTCAACACCAACATCAGCTGGTAGACCACATTGTCGAGCAACTAATAAAATCATAATAGGCAAATTAAATAATAAATACAGTACTGATATAGATATTAATTGAAATATCATTTTATGATATTTTTTCCATTGAAATATTTGAGTACGTTGACGTTTTTGTATAATAACACGAATTATAAGAGTTAGATTGGAAAAAGCAATGATTAATGTACATAAGCATCCATGTACACCTATCTCCCATAGTCCGAGAATTGGATGAAACAGATGACAAGGTGCAGCAGAACACACCGGTAATTTATACAAGAATGTTTGTTGACATGGTGGAAAGAAGATGACAATTGTATAATAAATAGTTGCATATATAAGGAGAGTGATTAATGGGAGATAATGAACAAAGAAACGTTTTTTCTTAGTAGCAATCCATCGATCATAAAATACGAGAATGTGTCGTTCAATAGAGGCCCAAGCAAGAATAATAGCAGCAGTGTTATAAAAGCCTAGATCAACTAACCACCATACAAGACAATGAGCAGGTGTTTTAGGCCAAACAATACCTCGTTGAAGAAAATCTAAGTACCACGAGATATCAATCAATTGACAAGTAAGTGCTAAAATGAGTAAAACAATGACGGTATGATTATGTAAAGCATGACGTAGAGTTCGATCAAATAATAGATGATAAAGAACGAAGAGGGAACATGCAATAGATGGAATGACAAAGGTAAGTAAAAGCCAAAATCGAAGAGGCCGTGGCCATGAAATTTCAGAATTTTCAAAAACGACGGTATCATTGACTTCCATCTTGAATGAATGTATTCTCAAAAGATGAGGAAAAGATCATCACTTCACTCCTGACATTACATATCTATTTAGGTATCTTTCAAATCAATAATAAGCCGTAGGAAAGCTGTTCAAAGAATTCAAATCAATGAGCAGTAGAGAGAGAGAGAAAAACATACGATATATAATTACATAGAAAGATAATAAAATCATATAGGTCTCTATGGCGTTAAGATATGAATCTGCATGCTTTTATTTGATCTTAAAATGAATGAAACTATCGTATTTATTCTCTCATTTGTTCTTGATTAGAATCTTTTTGTTCATTACGATGCATGAAAAACTTTCTGATCAAATCGTTTTGCGTAACTTCATTTAACAGAAAAAGAACTCTTCTTTATTTATTATCATCAATTCGACGTTCGAACATACACGCAATTATCATGAAAAGAAAAGAAAGTATAGTGTAAAAAATAGTATTATAAATGAACAACGGGGAAAAAAGAAGTAAATTAATCTTTGTATACTTTTACACAGCCTACAACCGGTTTACGACATTTGACATTTGGACATGTATGTCTATTGATAAGAGCTTGACCACAGTCATAACAAACACATAAATGTTTACATGGCAATAAAAGTCCTGATAGACTATTTGGACATATTTTATGTATTACAGTTGCTTGACATCCACCGCCAACAGCTGATGGAGCTTTTGACTCTTCTTCGGTTGGATGATGAAGTCCAACTAATCGAATACCAGTTACACGTCCGTTTAGAAGAAAATCTAAACGATATGATGTTTCTCTAACTTGAGAATGATCATTCACAGTAAGATCTATATTAAATAAAGGTTTAACATTTCGATTATTGCATGAAAATGCTATCTGTCCATCACGTAATACACGTATACCAATCTCATCACCTAACGTCATATGAGCAAAAGTTGTATCAATTAATTTCGAATGTTTATCTTGTAATTGTCCATTGGTTAAACAACGTATTGTGAAATATGATGGTAATGTATGATCCATATCAAGTATTTGCATAACAATGTACATACCACGTTTTAAATTTTCATCAATTGTAACTGATGCTGAAGGATTCTTTTTTACAGCAATATTATCTGATAATTCACAATTTTCGTCACAATTTTTCATTGTTACAGTACTATCAGATAATTCTCCACTATAATAAGTCGAGGAATTTTCTTCTTCACGATTTTTTGTGTAGTGAATATAACGTGCTCTTGCTCGTTCGACAGGATTTGGTAAAACACGTGATTCATTTTGAACAAGACGTATTTGAGCAACCGTACCATTTAAATCAAGTGCACACCAAACATCTTTTGTTATCGGTGAAACAGTGGAACATTTCGCAAAATCGATACCATTATAATCCACATGAATCTAAATAGAAAAATTTCATTATCTGTTGGATTGAATAAGCAAATACTTACATCTCCTTCATTTGTAAATTTCAAACGAATAATACCATTTTTTTCAATATTGGTTGATCCACGTGGTGTCGGGACAAACCATTGATGAGCTTCATTTGTTGGCATTGATTTTGGTAGTGTTTCGCGAGTAAATGAATCTGGATCAATTGTTGTTAAACCAATACGAATGAGCCCATAGTAATCCGTTGATACTTCTTCAATAAGGAATTGAATTGTTTCATAGGATAGTACTGGTCGATTGGTAAATAATAAAGTATTATTTAATCGATCGCGAGTTGCACAACTTTGATTGTCAGATAATCTTATTTGTTCTCCATGAATACGATGAAAGCGTAATGGTTCGACGATAGGTAATTGGTGAGTAGCCATTTATTTATATGTTGGAAAAAGAATTTCTCAATAGTCGAGATGTTAATACACAATTCACACTATGTCAATATAGATATTCACTATCCAATAAAAAATAAATAAATTTTTTCTTCGAATGGGTTTTTTTTTGATGAACCATTTATATCTATTAGAATATCGAGAGAATAAATAAATCGATTTTTATTCTAACTTTTTTTGGTTTTCATGAAAATTTTTGCAGAAAAATTAAGTACAAACTAAAATTGAACATCAATGTTAACGCAGGACATCTTCTGAAATATTACACCGGTAAGCGAACTATTCTTCTATTGAAGATCTATGGGAACTTACGACATCTTTTCTAAACCTTCGATCAAATGATTGTCATTGCTTTTTTCCTCACTGAAGATAAACACGATTGTTACTAGTTGTCCTTACAACAATTTAGTTATTTATTTATTTATTTTTTTGATCATCATTATCTTCTCGGATTATCTTTGATAATAATGATTACACCTATACAATTTCATCCAGTTCATGGTGAACATATTAAATTATCACGAAATAATACAATAGCTAAACGTGTTGACAGTTTTTGTAAAGGCATTTGTTTCAGTAATCGAACGATTCAAATACGTGAAAAAGTTTATGTTCGTCTTCTGAATAAAAGTGTTCAATGGACAGGTTTTCTCCGTCTTGGTGTCACTACATGTGATCCTAATACTCATCGAACATCATCTTCATTACCTCGACATGCATGTCCAGATTTAACTTGTCGGCCTGGTTCGCTCTTTGTTTTTTCTTTATTCAATAAATCTATATTTATTTTTCTAGGCTATTGGGCTAAATGTGTACCAGAAAATTGTTTTGATGTAACAAATAAATTAACGTATTTTTATGTTGATATCAATGGAGAATTATTTCTGAATACACCTACAGGAGAAATATCACTTCTTACCGGTTTGTATTGATTGATGAAAAATAAAGAAATCAAAAATCAATTTTAGGAATTTTTGTGCAAGAACCACTTTGGGCTTTATTAGATATTTATGGAAATTGTATTAGTATTGAACTTGTTGATGATCCTCAACAACGTACAGTTTCTCTTAATGATCAAATTCGTAATATTAATACAACAGTTGCTACGCATTTTTATGAAGATCTTCGTAGCGAACTTCTTCCACTACCATTTTTACCTGTACATAGTCCATTAATATCATTTTTTTTATCATCATCCAGTGCCTTACCTAATCAATCGATAGTCTTATTTGACAATTCCAAAACTAATGATGGTCTAGTTTTTTTTTCTGAACCATTGACAATCAATTCAGGTTTATTAATTCATATTTTAAATGTTCAACCATCGACTGAATCTCGTCAACGAACAATAACAACAACAGCAGCAGCATCGGCTTCAAATCTCTCAACATCATCCCATATACAATTCGGTTTAACAAACTGTAATACAAAAGCATTATTACGTACAAATGATTTACCAATTGATCTCGAACAAATAAATCATCGTTCAGAATTTTGGATAATTCAAGATTTTCAATTAAATAATAAGACAACTATTGATCGTGATGATGAATTTTTATTTACATTTAATGTCGATGGTATTATTGAATATTCACATAATAATTCACCATTAAAAGATTTTATTCATGTTGATTCCAATCTTGTTTATTATCCATTTCTTGTTTTTAAAGGTGATATTGTTGCTATACGTTCAATGGGTTATGTGAAAAATCTTGATAAATATCGATCATTACAACAAATGAAAAATAAAACTGATATGAAAAAATCTAATCAAGAATCGATTTCAACGAAAACGAATGAAATTAAAAATGAATGTGATATGAAATTAAATCAAGATTGTACTGTTTGTTTGGATCGAATGAGAGATACAGTACTTATCCCATGTGGACATATTTGTTTATGTTATTCATGTGCAAAAGAATTAGTTGAACTTGGATCAAAACAATGTAAAAAAAAGATTTCAAACCAATAAAAATCGTTTGTTTTTTTTAATTCTAGGTCCTATCTGTCGATCACCAATTAATCTTATTAATAAGATATATTTAGCCTAAGTAATGCATTTTTTCTTGTACAGTATATGAATAAGTAATTATGTTTACCATTGAACAAGTGCGTAAATGGTGACAAATATATTATTAATTTATTGATTATCTTTTTAATTATGGCAAGACTAAATCATGTTCTTCTATATGTATTTCTTTTTGTTGCCATTGGCCTCCAAAAATGACTATCGATCGCCATCAAGTTTCTTTTCTTCTTTTTTTTGTCTTCTTCTTCTTTATTATTCAATGTTTACGTATTAATGTGCAGATTACAGGATAAATAAACCAGACAAATACGCACGATTTAGATTGCATATTGCAGATAAAATAGAAACAAAATGAAAATAGATGTTAATCGGTATGAATTTTATTCAATTGAGATTGAGTACAGAGTGGAAATATCAGTTCAATTTGGCAAGAATCATTGGTGATGTAAGGAGGAGACTTAGACATCAGTAAATCGAAAATTTGATCGACACATGCATTCGTTTTTTGTGTTAGAATTTCTTCGTCACTTTGAGAATTTAGAAGAGGTGAAATGCTGAATAATCGATGTTCTTCATCATGAATATGTACAATAGATTTTGAATGAAATAGTTCAGTCATGCAGCAAGATGGCTTGCGATTGTCGATAGTAGTTGAAATATATTTTTCTTTTGATGGTTTGGAAATACGAAACCTCTTGGATGATAATGATTTTATAGAGAATGTTTTGTTAGATGGCATTCTATGATTATCTGCAGAATCATCATTGTCTAGTTTATGAAAAAAAATTTCAAGGCTGATACTTGAGAAACCATTTATTTACTATTCACATCTTGAGTAATGGACTTACATGTGTCGTAAATATTCTCTTGTCCATTCTTTTGTTTAACTATTGATGAACGATAGATTCCAATTTTATTGATATTAACCATGTATGAATGATCATTTGCTATTAGATTATTGTCAGTGGCGATTGAAGAAGATCGAGATGAGCCATGTGGTGTATGAGTCGTTGCTAGAACTATTGTATTCGTCGTTAAATCAGTTTCAGTTTCGTTCAGATTTTGTATGGAGAAACGTCGTTTGATGCTTTCTATTGCTTCGCTTTTGTTAACAGCAGATGAACGGTTTACAGTTTTCAATCTATCCGCTACATCAAATATTTTACCATTGGAATTGTATTACTATAAGGATCGATACCGTCCAATACCAATGATTTTTCAAGAGACATTCGTTTCGAACGAGGTGTATTTAATTTAACAACAGCTATTCTACTCAATGGTTAATTATGAGTAACTGAAGAGAGATGGTCAAAGGTTTATCACGAACAATATGATGAAAAAAAATTTGAAGATTGATTTTTCGAATTCTCGAAAAGAGTTTCAGACACATCAATTAGGCGCAAATTTTCTAATCACATAATATGGACATTTTTTTCTTTGACATTACTATTCAATAATAAACTTTTTTTATTCACATAGATTTATGTATTCCAAGAATCGTTAGATTACTATTCTTTTTCCACATTAAGTTAATTCAACTCTATAACCCAGCACTATATGTTTGCTTTCTGATGATGACTAATTATTGACATAGTTTATGTTTTTCGTCGTTGTATATAATGCTGATAGACGTCCAACCATTAATTACTACTGTTATTTTTTTCTTTCGTTCCTTCAATATTGCTTTTTATTCTATGTGTTCGTGCTACCTATCTACACATTTATTTTCGTCATTGTACTTTCGATCGTAGTAAACAAAGCTGTGTTTTTCTCCTTTATTTTTATTCATATTATCATGACAACTACACCAGAAGCAACACTAGAAACTCCTCAATCAATACCAAATAAGTTCGTATATTCAAAAAATATTATTCATTAATTTAAACTATTTTTTATTTAAGAGCACCTCGATGCGGTGGACCCACTGAACCACGAGAGATTGCCGACAATGACAAGGCTTTATTTGAAGAAGTATTTTGTTTCTTTTATAAAGTATATGATGTTATTTCTATCTAAAATATTAGTATCGGGATATCATCGAACAAAAAGTTCGAGAACAGTTTAATCTTCCAACAGATTTTCAAATACAACCGTCTAAAGTTCGTACTCAAATAGTTGCTGGTACAAATTATTACTTTCATGTATGGACAAAAATAGAGATTTCATTGGAAAAAAGGAAATATATTGAAATGTTTCTGTTCCATTTAGGTTCTCCTTCCAAATGGTCAATTTGCTCATGTCAAAATCTTTAAACCACTCAAATGTCATGCACTTCAAACGGCTGATCGATCGTCACTGGTTACCGTTGACAAGGAAGCAAAAAACGAATAAAATGATACTTTTTAAAAAACTTACTTTAACTACCCCTTTTCATTTTTTTAGCAAATAGCCTATTTTTTAATTATCTAATAGTCTATATAAAACTCAATAAGCATGCATTAGTTAATGATTTAAACATGATAAAAGATCTTTCTACTGTTCAGATATCACAACAACTGCAGAATTGAACTGTTTTTATTGAATGAAATGTATCAGAATTTTATTTTAATATATTACAAAGCGAATATTAAATACTTAAAAGGAGAACATTTTATTTTCATTGGA
>Ga0116231_10011579_pt1 | contig 13472 bp, 13 predicted proteins | sample S1TSphgellanicum_2_FD_89695 | JGI IMG/M metagenome (GOLD analysis project Ga0116231, IMG submission 89695) | Host-associated microbial communities from peat moss isolated from Minnesota, USA - S1T2_Fd - Sphagnum magellanicum MG | ecosystem: Host-associated > Plants > Peat moss > Unclassified... | reverse complement strand
TTCACCTCACCGCGCGTTGCCACTCCACGGGGCACTGCAAAATCTCCTCACAAGCAAACGTCGGAGGCTGCTCCTCACAGGCGCGCGTCGGAGGAGATCACGCCCTTCGCTCTCGCTCTCTTGCCGCTCCACGGACCCACCGCTGCCGTTCCGATTTCGCACACATCGCTCCTGCCCTCCTGCCTCTCACTACACTACCAGGAACTAATGGAACTATTGTAAGTTCTGGCTTGCTTTTGACCGTCGGCCAACTGTCATATCTCGTTAATTTGAGTCTCGAGGTTGGGAGTCCTATAGTTAAGCTTGCACTTCGTGTTATTACTCTTTCGTGTTCGGTGATTCTATCGTAACAAACATTCTGAGAGGATGCGAGCTTAGATCGTGGAAGGAAAATCGTGTTGAGACCTGTGCTTCGTATGCTAAAAGTCTTCTGGATAGTTTTGACCCCGTCTTGGCGTAGAACTAACGAGTTGAAGAAGAGATCCCATCGTGCTCTGCAGATTGCTAGGCGGTTTATGACCTCATGGCCGTTTGCATTACAAATCGAAGCAACGTGCTTACAAATAGTTCAGTGGCCTCTTTGGAGAGAGTAGTCTGCAGTGGGAGTTTCTTGCGCGATGTCTCCAGAGAGGATGAATTCAACCAATATCTTCAACAAGTTCTCGAGCAGGAAATACATGGACCCCGGCTTGGAGCATATTACCTGTATGACCTAAATAGGTGGACTGGTTTCTTCCGCTTCATGCCGGACGATGCTGGTGGGATTATGAGCCATATCAACACCCTGATGGAACAGGAGCATGGGCGCTTAGTTCACGATTGGAAGCACGTTGACGGACACACACACCAAATGGAGCAACTTATTGGAAATGTCCAGAGATTCAGGATGTTGTGCAAAGACTTCCGGATACAGGACCGTGAATACGATTGTTTTACTAGCAACTTTTTGGTTGAAAAACCGCGTGGTTTGCGGATGCACGAGCATCCCTTTTTCATGACCGCAAGGATGATGAGAAAACTTCGTATTTGCCGTGGCAATTACAGCGTGATAGAGCTAAGGGACAAGTATGAACTCCTGGAGAACTTTCTCCTCCATGACGGTGGACATTTTGAGGACACTTTTAAATTGGGGTCCACAGTGGTTCAGGTGAAGAGCATGAAAGACCCCTCTGCATATAGTGCTAAGACTGTTACTATCGAGGTTGAATCTGAAATTTTGGGTTCTTCCACAACAGTGGGCTCACGCAAGTCTCGTCTAGAGCTCAACTTCGACTCCATTTTTAACGTGCGGCAACTGACTGAATATGCAAGCATTGCTGAGATCAAATTGGTGGGCAGAGTGCTCTCTTGCTTCAAGCATATGTCTAACTACAGGGATGATGAAGCACAATTTGGTGTGATTGATAATTTATACAAAGTGGGCTGTGACAATTTTATTGTTGCAAAATCCCCAACTATTCAAGAAATTATACAGATGGCGCCTCCTGATGACATAGTACTTGTTGATTTGAGCAAGCTATCAGATGTACCATTGATTTTTGGCACCCGTGCCATTGAACAGATCCACTGATTGTAGGAAGTTTGGAGTGCACAATGTAGTTGTGTGTTTCCAATGTACCATTGTGCTTTGGCTATCTCTCATAGATATGGAGACAAATTATTGATGCCCAAGCTCTCATGGTGACATGAAGAAGGTTAGAATGGATGTAGTAGTAGAAAGAGTGGGCATTTTCAATGTACCTTTGATTTGTGTAATCAAGCATCCATTCATTGCCAAGTTTCTAACCATCCTAACTGGATTTTCATCGCTGGAACTGCTGAACATAATTCTTTCCCAAGAAACCCTCTCTTCATGCCCCTAAAGTCTGCACTCCTTATTTGTTGATTATAGTTTTGAACTTGGGTCAATGTAACAATGTACAGATCTGGGGCTAAGTGAGCCACTACATGCTCTAGGTCCAAATCAAATCTATGATCATAGAGGGTTGTATTGTATTGATCAAAATCTTGGGAAGGCTGAAACATTCTGCAGGGCTGCAATGATTTTCAATCGAAGCAAAGTGATGGGTCATATGGTGAAAATCATTACAGCATCGCAGAATGTTTCAGCCTTCCGATGATTTCCAATCAGTAATTGAAAGTCCCCAAAGCCGGGTTACACCCCTACGCTTCCATGTCATCAGAAAGCTGGTAAGCTTCAATAAGGAAACCACTTCCTTGCAAGCCAAATGTTGCTGTATGTGTTGTCTTCTTCTACACCAGGGACAGGACCCATCTGAAATAGGCTTCTTTTTCCATTTCCTGAGAACATCCAAAGGCTACATCCAATATGCTTGCCTTCCCCAGACCATTGATGAGAATCCTGTATCTCACCCAGTCGAAGAAATCATGTTAGCTATGCCGTTCTCAGACTGATCAAGTTCCTCATTGAGAGGGATGATCCTATCCATGTGGCCTCATTACCAAGAAAATGAATTGCTGTATTATTAGTCACCAAGTCTGGAATCCAGATGGCCCTTGTCTCTCATATGTTGAAAGACATGCCAAGCCTCCAAGAGTCTACCTGCCCTTCCATGGTTCTAGGTGCAGGCACCACATTTTCTCGTTCACCCTGTTGAGTAGCCCACATGCCAGGCCTACTTCACCAGCTTTCTGCACTCCATCTATCAAGAGTGTCACATGCCACTGTATCCATTGTGCCATTGATGCATTTTGCTTCGAGGAATAGCTCACAAGCCTCCTATTTTGCAGCTGAGACCAATGATCTCACAACATTATGCTAACATTCTATGTCTCTTCATCTGCTGAAAGACATTTCAGAGCCTCATCAATACTGAATGTTTTTGTGACAGCTTGAATCAGGGTGGTACATGTGATAACACCAGGCTTGATACCCAGGTTCATCATTTCTGCGTCAACCTGAAGATCAAGCCTCCATGCCCTTAAAACCGTGGACAAGAATCCAACACAGTGGCTTATGAAGTGACACACCTATCTTCTCGATTTGGCAGAACAGCATTATGCCAGTGAAATGAAATCCTGTTTTGAGAAACAAAAATCAACAAGACAACTGCAACCAATCTATTGTTTGGTTTCCAGCCAGAGTTTGTTATTTGGTGGAGAAGCTCCATTTCTACTCATGTCCTTGGCCCTTCCATAAGTGTGAAGTGGCATAGTTACTGTCCATGGTGAAACATTACACTCTTCCTTTTACATTCCTTGTAACATGTGCAGGAATGGTTGCAAGTCTCTGGCACCTGCAATCCTCTTGATCTTCAGAGTGTATGTCCTCAGGCTGCATCCGAAGCCTTACTCCCGTGCCCACCCAAAACAGCTCCTTGACAGCTTCAAAATCCTTTTGCCACATCACCAAGTCACAAAAAAGACTGGGTTGAATTTGAAGTTCACTGCTGTGAGCTGCTTGGCAGTCTGAGAAAACCCATTTCTCTGTCAAATCCCTGCATTTTTCTCTTCAAATTTCTTCTAAATAACACTGGTCAAAGGAATATCCTTGATATAACAGCCACTTTTATGCTCATGTAACCTCTCTTCTGGATCTATTGCAACAACGGCAGAATTTCGATAGACATTTGGCATATTCTCTTCATCAAGCACCACAAAAGAATTTTCACGAGATCTCTTCCAATGTTCTGTACACACTGCTACCCCCATTGATGTTCCAAGTATTGGTAAACTGGAACACTCACTGTACCCATAGCACAATGACAGCAACAGCAACATTGCCAAGCTCTTTGGATGTGGATCTCCATATGTGGAACACAAGGGGCAGCAACATCATCAGCCTTCCTCAGAAAGCTTGTCCAGCCCCTGCACAACTGTGGAGCCCTGACTCATCAAACCCTAACCGAAGCACATTGGCACCTTGACGGAAAACAATCAATATCTGCTCCTAATAATGCAGGGTAAAGTATAAACCACACTCCTAAACCCTCAAGTCCAGCAATTGGGTAGCTAAAAAGGCTGAAGCAAGGAGTTTGGAAAGGATGAACTGCTCCAACTAACATCACTCAAAAGCAGGGTTCAGATCTAGTCTTGAAGAGCTTATGTGCCGCAAGAAAGATGTAAATCAAATCACAATCCCATTTGACACAAATTTGCGGTTCTTGAAAGACATGAATAGCAAATGAATTCAGGATTGTAAATATCTCAAGAGAAAACTCCAGATTGTGAACTTCAAGCTTTATACCGCATTTCAATGATAGCTCATCCTACTCAGAGCATCCATATCCAAAAGAAATCATCCTCCTGGCTACATTCCAATGCCATTTCCCAAACACATTTAAGAGCCACAAAACTGGATTGCATTTTCTCGAAACACACTCAGAATCTCACAAAGATGATGAAATACTGTGTTTTCTGAAAATAACACTAAAAAATCTGGTGTCAAACACTTACTTGATGTCTCTGCCAAGGACCAAAGCAGCAGCCTACAAACACTCCTTGAAGTTCGCCTGGAGAATCATGACACAAATCTAACATAGAATTCTCTCAATATAATATAATGTACTGCCATTGCCATGAAAGCATGTGTGAAAAATGGCTTATATTGTATGAAATCACAAAAACCAACAAAATCAGTACTTGGAGATCGGCTCTTCTTAATTGAGAACAACAAAATTTCATATTGAAATTGGACCCTCATATTACATAACCATCATCCACAACCACCAGACCACCACCAAGCTGCCAATTTCACACCTCCACACCTCCATGTGTAGTGTCTACAACATCTCCCTAAAATATGAATAGGACACTTGTAGATACAGATTTGGAGGAGAGATCATGTATACACATGGTTTTTGGGTGTGGTAAACCTCCATTCATAATATCTACATGTTTCTTGAGAGGCACAATTTTATACTCTTATGTTGGCCAGGGATAAATAATGGCAGCAACAATGGCATCAATGGAGTACCTCGATCGTATTTACACACTGGCAAAGTGATGCAATGCAATGCATAGTGAGGAAATAGGTGTTATGAACCTGTGAGGTGTGTGTTGAAGAAAGTTTTTTCTTCCTGGGTGATTATGTGTGAGAGGTCGATGACTGGGTTGCTGCTGCAGAGCAGAAGTTGAAGGTATGTGCTGATCATTGTGACATTCATATGTGAAGATATTGTGCTGACATGCAGGTACTTTTGCAGTCCTTATCATCTTCAACAGTTTCTTTTTCATTCACTGACTTCTTACCCTACAGGCTGCAAATGGTGATATGTTTTTGATTATGATGGTATTGGGGGCATATGTTTGTGTATAAATCTTATTCAGTCAGCTGCATATTTCGCTTTGCATGAAGGACATCAGATATTGTGCCCAGATGTTTCTGACAGAGTCCAAAGATGCAGCACATTCAGGGAAACTATGGCTGTGCACACTTTGCAATGTGCACACAGGCACCTGGAGTCAAATAATGAACTTCCACAGACTGGAATGTTCTTGCTGCATCCTTATAGCAGCTCTTTTGGATTCCATGCACCCAGTACACACTCTTTCAACTGAGTCATGAATGTCTTGAAAAACGCAACTGTGGGTACATGGCTTGTGAAAGCACGTTTCCTGTTGGCAATTCATATGAATTTCAAAATCAACACAATTTGTAAATACAGTTTCAATGACTCCATGCCTGTGCATTGTCAGCAGCATGTTCACTGGAGCTTAGATGGTTGCATGCCTCTCCCAGATGGTGTAGACAGATCTATTGGACATGGTGCCCAATCAGGTTGTGTCATCCTTTTGGATCTTACACACACAAAAAACCTCCCTGTTTCCAGGGAAGCTTTTGGTAATCCCAGTTCCCTTTTGCAGAACATACAAATTCTTCCCCAAAACAGTGTTTGTTTGTTTGATGCATTTGTTCCATCCATCCAAGGAATATTCAAGCATGAGTTTCTACACAACAACTGAAGTTAAAGAATCAATATCAAATGACTCGCTGCTGATCCAGGCTGTTGTACCATCCCTTGACTGTGTCATCTTCCTGGAGAAACTCTTCAGCCATTCTCAGAACCCTTACCTTGGTGTCTGTGATTTCTAGAACCTGTTGTACACACACCCAATTCGATGTTTTCACTCCATCAGTCATCAGTGAAGGAAAACTCTGGCTCTCATTTAATCTTAACCAAGGTGTTTGTTTGGATTGATTCTCTAAGCAGAATAGTCAAATATGAAGGGTCCAATGCCATTCAGTTTCATGAATGCCTTTTTCCTCTGAGTAGTGGAGAATGGGTGCAGATACAGGCCTGATGCACAAGAAGATTACACTCAAGGATTGACATACAACAGGTTGTTTGGAGAAAGGAAATTGAACTAGACAGATATCTTAACCAACAAAGAAACTGGGAAAACTAAGAGAAAAAAAAGTGCAAGCTTGCAGCTCTGATAGGGGAAAAGAAAGATGATTGAACCTCAGGTAAAGCATGCAACACTCCACTAGACATCCCCACATCTATTCGCCAAACTTGTCCATCACACGTGCTGCAATACACCATACCCAACTAGTATTATTATCCTTAAGCTCAAATACTCAGGCAAAGAGCTTGTGGGGGAGAAATCGCACTGCCAGTAAATGACTCCAGCTGATCAATGTTACTATGCTTCAGAGACAGACTGATTCAGACATGACTTTGGAATTCTTCTATAATATCACTTCACTACAATTCCTTCCACAACAGTTTTGGCAAATAAAGCCCAATGCAATGGAGAGGAGCCTTGCTCAGTATGCGTTACCAGTTTGCACCAGCTGTTTGAGGTGTGTGACCCACCACAAGGCCCCGCACATTTGCTGCCACCAATGCTGCCGACAATAGTGCACAGGCCTACGGTTCATTGTTCCCAAGTTCAAGTCAATAGCTTCAAAAACTGGGTGGCATTTCCCTAAGACCATATAGGAATAGACATGGAGGTACAGATGGGATTTCAAGCTATTCTGTCTGAGGCAAAGCTCAAGAAAAGACAGCGCAGACACAGCAAAGCAAAGGAGTTTGAAACAATCCACACAGAAGGATGGATATATATATAGCCAGAGTTGCAAGCGATGAACCTGAATCTTGTCCTCAGGGTTCTCAAAAGTTTCATGGGAGTACAGCCTGCTCCAGACTATGCTATCAAATCCTCTGATAGCAATGAAGGGAATTTTGGTTGGCTGGTCCCAGCGATTGTTTGCATGCTTCATCCAGTTGCTTACTTCATGGTTAATCCTCTCCAACCCATACTCCACTTCACAAGAAGGAGAAAGAAAATGAACATGTTTAGTGGCACTGGATATGATACCCAATTTCATATGCACAGGGAAAATGAACTAGAAATCAAGTTAGATTGATCCTCATACTGAAGAATTCCAAACCAAGTTGTTTTTACTCTACAGTCCACTTCTCTGATTTCTCTTTCCAAGTGCCTTCACATTGCAGATCTCTTTTGGCTGTCAATTGTAACAAACTCCATGAGCTGATGCCTCATGTGAATCACACACAGACACACACACACACACACACACACATATTCAGGTGCTGTCACAGGGACAAAGATCCAGACAGAAGCAAAATGAACTTACCATGATGAGGCATAATCCCTCCATGTGCAAATAGCCAGTCATTCACCTTGAGTGCCACTCCATGACGAGCAAGCTCCTTTGCCAGTGGCCCACCTGCCTCAAAGAGCAATGACCTCGCAGCGGCTCCCTTCTGCATCTGTCACAACCCTCCAAACATGACCAACTCCTACTTCTCAATTGTAGCTCTCCCTTGCAACATTGGTCTCTTTCTGCTTGTTGATGGATTTATGTAAGATTGTCTCTCTCACAGGGATGGGTGTTTTCTAGTCATCACCAGTATCTTGTACAGGTGATTGATTACAGCAGAGTACATTTTGGCAGGACTGAAAAATTGCCATGGGATTCTGTTAAAAAACCATAAGACTAGAAAAATGTGCTAAGATTTGCTTTGCATTGTGGTCATATTGGAGGCACATGTAAAGGAAATTGGTCCTGAGAAATTCCCCATTGCACAGGCAATATGAAAGAATGAAGGGAAATTATGAATCACTGCACTGGTGGATTGAATGAGATCTAGAATACCTGTTGGAAAAAAAACCAGTGGGCCAGGGGGGGGGACAGAGAGAGAAAAATGAGCAGGAAAGAAGAGTGAGTACATTGAAACAGATGAACAAGACAGGAGTACCCTCAGATGATTGAAGATAGGGAGCCAACTGCCAAAGCTGAATCTTTGATCAGCCTTGCGTTCTTGTGACGTTGCATACCACTCACCAAATGCCGCTTCCCAGTTTCCACCATGATCCTCCTCACAGCAATCCACAAACGCCTCTGCTTCTTTGAACCCACCTGGTGTAACATGACGGAAATCACCGGCCACATTCATGGTCTCATGATTCCCATGGATCTGCACGGACCCACCCAACGAGTCAATGCAGATACATACAACAATACAAAAGCTTCCATCAGCCTCATTGGATTGGCAATGCAATTCTCATTGTTTCATTTCTTCCTCTATGATCTTGCAAAGGAGTGGAACTACTAGTACACCTAGGTCTTGTAGATTCCACAAGCTTCGTTTTCTGCAATGCAATGCAATTTTATCAAACAAAGAATGATCTTCATGGATGAAGGTGTGGGTTTAGGGTTTAAACAGTTGGTGGTGGCAATGTTGTGCAAAATGCGTAGTTCAGTAAAAAAACAGGGACTGAAAAACAAAACCTGAAAGACAGCCCCACCCTTGCTGTGTGCTTGCTTATTCAAGCATGCAAGCAGTGATAAGATGGCAATCTCATCATCTCCTCGATCAAGTACATCGCCTACTTGCACCAGCACCTGCACACCAAGCACCAACAATAAAGGGGGTTTTGTTTCCAAAACTGCTGGAGAAACAAAGAACACTTGTGTGATGGGTCTGCCAATCAGAAGCTAAACCCTAAACCCTAACTAAGATTAATTCTTTCAGAGAAGAAGAAAGCAGCAAACAGATGGTTGGTGAATGTCTCAGAAACAACACAACGTTAATGTTGTCTTTGTATCTCTCTCTCTCTTCCTATACAGCTTTGCTTTGTTGCAATTGGGGCGTTTGGGGGGGGGGGGGGGGGCAACAAAATTGGGGGTGTTGGTTACCGTGGTGCCTCCAGTCCAGCGATGGAGTCCATCGTTGCTCAAAACTCCTGCCAGTTGGAGAGCCCAAAGGGTTCTCTCCAGATCCCCATGTAAATCACCAACTGCATTCCCAATCCCCCCACCCATCAAATCTTACAACAGCAAGAGAGAAAGGAGCAGGAAAAGACGAAGAAAAACAAAAAACAAAAGAAGATGTGTGTGTGTTTGTGTGTGGGTTTCTTTCTCACTGGCAACGATTCTTCTGTTAGGAGCCGAGACAACGGTGGGTGGTTCTTCTTCTCCATTCTCGTACAAGATGGGCTTTCCTGCATCAAACGCAAAAGTGCTCACGATGCCACCACAACCACCACCACCAACTTGTTCTCGCCCACTCTTCTTGCCTACCATCTGAACCCGAAGCTGCTGCTGCTGCCCAACTCCATCCCAACAACTACAAAGAGAAGAAGAAGACGATCGAGAACAAGGGGAAGCTCCAGGACGAGAACTAAGAGCAGGTAGTGTTGTTATGCGGAAGCAGCTGCTACTATGGCTCAGTGATGAAGCTCTTGGATGCACTGCAGCAGTTGCAGCAGCCATGTCCATAGCCAAATTCTCACTACAACTTTGTTATGCTTGGAATTTGCTGCTGCTGCTGCTGTTGAAACTGGAATTGTGACTAGAATTTGTGACTTCAATTGTGACTGGACTTTGTGACTTGGAATTTGTGACTGGAATTGGCAAGAGGGTACTTCTTATCGTTGTTACTGGTGTTGTTTCCAGGAGGATTCAAGCTTGACTGTGGTGCTGTTTGTGGATTCCAACACAAGTGCATGCAAAATTCCATTTTTGAATACAAAAAAAAACATTAACTCACTGCAAAAGCAAATTCAATAAAACGCCACCCAAGTTCAATAATCAAGAGAACCAACAAACAAACAACAAAGAAGAAGAAGAAAACTACTATTCAAAACTCTTCAAAAGCTCACCAAACCCAGATGCCAACCAACAACAACAAAGCAAAAAGATTAGAAAAAACACTCTTCAAACACAAAGCTCATCCATGTTACCCAATTTGCCAACAACAACAACAAAATGCTTGCAGCTCCTGTGGAGATGGGTGTGGGCTAAAGATTCAATTTTGTTTAATTCTTGTCATGTTTGATAAGAAAGTAATTAGGTATATGTTTTGGAAATCATATTTATTCGTTTGAACTTTGGGGTTGTAACTTCTTCTTGCTGCTGCTGCTGCTGTTTGTGGGTGTAATTAAATTGCATATCCTCCTGATTTTATCCATTTTGCAGTTTTGTGTGATTTTCTTTTGAATTCTGTTATGGACCACAAGTTTTGTGGAGACTGACTGGATTGGGCTCCCCTACTTGGGTACCTTTCCTTGTAGGTTAGGGAGGTATATTATGGAACAAAACTTTGGTTTCTACCCTGGAACCCCTTCGTGCTTGCTTTTTTCCAGTGTTGTTGTATGTTATCCTTTGTGAAAAATGCATAACAATAAGGACTGAGAAGGTGGGCTGTTCTGGGAATGAGGGTGTGAAGCAGCAGCCAAGCATGGGATTCCAAGCATGGGATTCCCAGTCCAATGAATTCTCAGAACTGCCCCCTTCAAGGTCATTATCCAGCATAAAGATCTAGTAAAATTTTAAAAGCTGTGATTTTGTTGGGCCCTGCCCCTGGACTATTGCATTGGATCCAACTTTTGGAAGTTTTACCTTATTAGAACCAGTTTCACATTAGGAGATCTGGTTTCTTTGGTGAAAGTGTTTACACTATTTAGATTGGAACGGATTGTTTTGGTGTTCAGAGTGTGAACACAATAGGTAGATGTACAACATCTTATCTATTGGCAGGGCCAGCATGTTTCTGATGCCTTGTTTCAGAAGTAGGGGAGAAAATGAGAAACCTTCCACTTAAGGTGCCTCCTTTGGAGTATTTTTTTAATTTGGCCAAATACTGTCAAAAAAAGAAATTAAAATTTTGATAAAGAAGTGTTTATGGAGGTTTTTAGTTGTCAGAAGTGAGGAAGAAAAACCAAAATTCGCCAGATTTGTATACCATTTAGTTTTCATTGTGTAGCCAAACATACAGAAGGATGATTCAAGATTTGTATTTTATTTTTGGTTATAGCCAGATTTGGCTAAATCTTCCTAGAGATGACTGCCACTTTTTCTACATCTTCCAACAGATGGTCATCACTTACCCTACAACAAGAATTCCTAAATAAAACACAGCTTGTTTATTGCATTAGAAATATTGAAGTAACTTTAATAGTTCATTTATATTTAGTTTGTAGTCCAAATGTTGGATGAAATCAACCGCACTTAATAGCCAAAATGAATTATTAGGTTCAATAAAAACACACAAATATCATGTGTGTTTTAACATTAGAAAATTATATGATTGCCTATTACTAATTTGTTGACAATAACAATTGGCTTAAATGTGATACTTATGTGCTCCCTAATTGCATGTTGTCCTAAATTTATTGTGTATTGGTGGGGGAGATGTTGTTATTTAAGACTAAATTTGGATGTGCCATTTATGGATATGCTCCAAGTACTTTGAACCATTGGAATTACTCTTAACAAGTGTAAGATGCCCTCCACATACACTTTAAAAAATTCTACCAATCTCTTTATGAGTTGTTTTAGACATTGGGTGGAGGAGAGGAGAGGAGAAGAGAGGAATGGAACGTATTCCATTCATTAATATTGTTTTGTGAAGTGCCAAAAATCTTGTGAAGTTGTTGATGATTTTGTAGTTGTTGGGTTTTGGATTGGGTTTGTTTCATCAAATTTTAAGGGTAATCTCTTTGATGGATCTCTTGTCATTGTGATGAGAGAGAGAGAGTATGTGTATCATTGGGAAAAAATTAAGAAATAAAATGCCACTGTTTTGAGCTCTATTATGCCCTTGGGGTTGGGTTTTACTGCAATCAGGCCCACCCTTGGCTCCACCTCGCAGGGGCCTTCTTCCAGTAAAACCACCATAAAGATTTTTATCCTACACTAAAACTCACCCAACTCCTGTTCTTTTATAGAATACTAATTCAATCATTTTAACACCCAAATTTCAAAGCCTTTTGTCTCTTCCTCTGTAAATTACAACAATCAAAATATAGGTACCATAGCTATGCTCATCATCAAACACAGGTTGATCATTGAACACTTTCCAATATTTTTAGCATTCCTTAATCAAATTGATCATTTTTTGTGTCATTGGACGTGCAAACTGGAGGGCTACAAATGTTCTTTGAGTGTCAGAAGTAAAGGAGCAACAAAGAAAACACAGGAAGAGGATGAGTGATAGTTTGCTTTTAAAATTTTGAAAAATAGCTCTAGACTCCTCTCTAGTTCCAGCTGCATATTTTCCTGATTTTTAAACTGTTTTGAGTGATTTAAAACCTGATGGACGTGTCAACTAGGGCATTTCAAAACTTACTTGTATTCCAAAGGCAATGATGCGATGATCAAAGATTTTAAGCTCAAAGTCCTAATACGTTTTAAATCACCCATCACCACTGAACCCCCTTATACCAAACACCTCATATCTTTTTCCCCATTCCTTTACCAAATTGAGCAAGTTTTCAGGCATTGGAAGGGCTAGTTGGAAGGCTACAAATGTTCTTTGAGCTTCAGAAGCAGAGAACAATGTGTGAGAATTGAACCTCCTTTGAGTGCTTAAGTGTTGTTCCAACTCTGGCCTAGCTACCCTATTGCCATTTGAGTGGGTACTTACATGATTGCTGCACTCTTCCAATGGACCCATTTTGTTTCTGTTTGGTTGTAAGGCTGCCCTTAAATCCATAATACCTGAAAGGGGGAGCCTTACCCTTCACAAAAAGGGCCCAGGGTTGGCCACATTAAGGGGCCTAGAAGAAGGCAATAGCCAAGTTCAGTCCCCTCTGTTGGGAATGTTCCCCTCTTGCAGGCCATCATAAGGCACAAGGCAAAGGCGATGAACCTAAACACCTGTAGAATTTTAGGTGTTAGAGCAAGAGGGTTCTTATGCCTATTTCTTAAGAGTGGGAGGAATCTTATGTCCACCTCTATAAGTCAACTTAAGATCCCCCCAACTATCAAGTAATAGGTGTAATATCCTTCATCTTTCATAGGTGGGATAGTCACAAATCTAAGGTGAATATGTAGTGTAGTTCAAGGGCACCAATGTAAAGATCGGGGATAATTTTAATGACTCTGATTTTGTTTGAGAAGGAGAGAAGGCACACTGTACAAGTTTTTTAGGAACCTTACCCATAAGTTGCCTCCTTTGTTGCAGCAGAAATATTAACCAGGGTAAGGTGCCTTCTACATACACAAAAATAATCATTCTACCAGTTCTTTA
>Ga0116231_10011578_pt1 | contig 13474 bp, 5 predicted proteins | sample S1TSphgellanicum_2_FD_89695 | JGI IMG/M metagenome (GOLD analysis project Ga0116231, IMG submission 89695) | Host-associated microbial communities from peat moss isolated from Minnesota, USA - S1T2_Fd - Sphagnum magellanicum MG | ecosystem: Host-associated > Plants > Peat moss > Unclassified... | reverse complement strand
GGGTGAGGTGGGGGTGAGGGGGGGTTGGTTCAACTTGGTGGGTTTGGTTCACAACTTGAATAGCAAAGGAACATGATCAACAATGCAACAAATTATATGAGAGTATCTAGGAGCCAAAATTGGGATTGGGTGAAGGAACATTGATGAGTAACAACAATGGAGTAGTCCAAGTTAACTTTTGGCAAATTCTGTGGGGTCCCCTTTTTTAGTTTTCATTTCAATTGGGCCATTTTGTTGGCATTTTGTGCAAGTCCTTTCTAATTTATTATGGTATTTTCAGTGTAGGTCAAATTCAACATCTTTGTCATGTTGAAATTGACTAGTAACATCTAGTGTATAGCTAGCTAGTCATAGCACATAAAGCCAAGCATTTAGGCTTTTTTTCCCCTTCTTCATTTCTTCTCTTATTTTGTGTTGTTGTGTTCTTCTACTAGAAGACCAAAAAAAAACACATAAAAGAAAGAGAGAACACGGAGTGTGTGTTTCACACTGTGGCCTTGCCATTTACATTAAAAAGTATCTTCTGGCAAAAGAAGAATATGGAAACTCAAATATTTCACCATGCAAAAATATGATCTTCAAAAATTCCTCTAGAAGAAACCAAAATCCTTCAAGATATTATAACTCCATAACTAATCTCCAGTTCAACACAAGCCAAAATATTATCTTTCAAAACTCCTCATAGAAAAATAGACCTATTACCTAGGGGCCAAAATCCCTGAAGCTACTACCTATACTCTTTAATGAATCTACACACAATATCCTTGCCTTGTTAGGCCCAACAAATTTTTGGGGGCACAAGTTGGGGAAGGGCACTTGGGCCATGGGCTCACATAAGGTTTAGGTAACCCACGTTTTAGATGATACCATATGGCAAAGATCATGGGCCATGGATTAGAACAAAGAGAACTTAACATTATTTTTATCTCTTTAGCATTAGGTGGGACCTAGTTTTAGTGTTGAGTTTTTACGCCAATATAACCTGACTCTTATGTTGTTCTCCTTTTCCTTTTTTGTAGGACACTTTGGATGAGGATGCTTGTCATGTGGGTGTAGTTTCAGGGTTGGGGACATCTAGATTACTTTCAGGATCCTACCTCGGTATTTTGCACAAACCTTCTTGTTTGCTTCATGCATCCCTCTTGAACTTTAGGTGTTAGCTTGCATCCTTCGATTTGACCTTCATTCATGTTTTCGAAAGGCTTTTAAGCCCATGTTTGTTCAAATGTTCAAAGGTCCTTCTGGTGCATTAGTAGGCTTCATTCCCCATTTTTAGTGACAAGATAAGCTTCATTTTTACAAAGACCATTGCACTAATAACTTACTTGAGGAGTTGGTTGTTAGTTGCATCCATCATCACTTCTAGATTTTTGTTGGATTCACCCCATTCCTATTGGAAACTATTGGGGTGTGTAGTTCGGGTCCACTCCACTTATAGGCACACTTGAGGTTGTTTCAAAGGCTTTTTCCCCAACTACAATAATATATTTAACCTTGTTCAAACAACTTGCTGAAAGGGGAGCAGATTGATTTCAAGGGACTATTTCAAAGAGATTGCATGACCATTCCTTTTCTAGCATCATTTCTAACATGTTTTCTGACTTGCATCAAATGCGCTTAAGGTCTTATGTAGGGCCTAGTGCAAGAAGTTGGCTATATGTTCACCTTGTCATCCCATGCTTCTATTTGCCCTCAGATGTTTTCTTTTTTGCATTGTGAACCATGTTAGTCCTCCCCCATCCTTTGATTCTTGCTCTATTCCATTAAACCCCTCGAGGATCCACCTCCTCCGATGTGCCCATGGTGGGGAAAGGATTGCATCCCATGATGTTGTTTGAGATGTTTTTGCATCCATTGCAACAAATGTAAGGTTTCACGTCTTGCGAAAGTAAACCCACATTCTTCCTCCACCTTCTCTTCGATTTTCTCATTGGCAAGTCAACATTGTTCTATCAATGGATAGCATTCGCACATTGTTTGATGTCGTCATTGTCAACCTCACTCAAACAAATTTATTATCATGGACGATTCTTTCTCATGGGGTTTTTGCTACAATGGGTTCAAGTGAATGAAGGCCTTTATCGCAACCATTACCCAATAGACATGTTTTTTCCTCTTGCCATAGAAGTTTTTGAGTATCTTCACCAATAGTCTTTCAACAACTTTTTTCATTGATGTGCTAATAAGGCATGGACAACAAAAGGCACTGAAAGCCCTTTTTTATCAACTTTGCATTCTTTTTATAGATAAAGAATGTCGATGGCTTTACAAAAAAATGCAAATCGCCTCCATTTTGAAGCAACATGTTACTATAAAAGAAAGTTTTTCTAAGCTTGGAGTTTTATCAAGTTTACCTCCCTTTCTTTAGTTGATATGCTTCATGCGATTGGTGGAGGTTTTGGTATTTAGTGGTTCCTTTTCCTCCATGTGGCTCACCTTCTTGGGGTTTTTTTATCTGCTTGGACTCTAATCCTTACACTTTGTTGGGCCTTATCCCCATAGGAACAAGGACTATCACATTGGATCCAAGTCTTGGAAGTTTTACCTTATTAAAACCAATTTCACATTTAATGAACTGGTTTTTTTGGTGATAATGTTTAGGTTGTTTAGATTGGAACAAATTTTTTGAGTGTTCAAAGTGTGGACACAATAGGTAGATGTACAACATTTTATCTATTGGCAGGGCCAACATGTTTATGATGCCTTGTTTCTTTTTCTCTTCCTTTCTTGGGTGATTTCTTTTTATAAAGTTTGGTAGGGTTTCATCATTTATTCAATATTATTGAAGTATGGCTTGTCATAATTGGAAAATGTCCAAATAAAAGTGTTGGCATGCCTTGAACTGAACTTCAACATGTTTGTGAAAATTCATTGAGTTATTTTTAGGAGAGATAATATATTTCTTAATTTTTGTGGCAAATTTCTTACCACAATTAATATAAAAGGCTTGAGAAATGCATAAATCATGTTTCCGTATAATTTGTGATTTAATGTTAAAAACTAAACAATTTAAAAATCCAATCCATTATCTAAACATTGATATTGGAATTCAAAGGATTTGTTTTGAAACATCATTTTAAAATTGAATAAGGTTCAAAATTGCAAATAGTAGGTTTTTTCAATGTTGAATGGTTCTTTACTTTTATGAATAACCTCTAATTCAAGTTATAATAAATAAATTTCAATTGTCTCAATTTCAATTTTTTGAATGGAATCAAAATTTTGGTTTTGATTTAACTTTTGAAAATTACACCCAATTTTGGTTTAATTACCACTAATTCAAATTAAAACCAACATTTAACAACCATTTAACCTCTAATTGCTCTATGGTTTTAGTATTTTTTGCTTCCAAAAATATATGTATTGACGCACACCCAAACTTGTTAAAAGACTCAAATGTGAATTTCAAAATGAAAACAATGAAAGAAGAAGAAGAAAAAGTTGGAGCATGTTTTTAAACTCACAGCATTTTTGGGGTAAAAAGGGCTTGCTAGAACTTCAGGATGGGGATTAAGACAAGTGACAAGCATGTCGATTATTCATATCAATATGCACAAACCAAACAACAAGTTGGTAAGTGCATAATTGGAGCACTTTTGGTGCACGAACGAGCCACAAACATACATGGACTTACAAAACTCACCACGGTTGAGGCTTGGGGGAAGCCCTTATAGTATTCTCTATGATTCACCACATGGTTTACACCCAAATGGCATTTTTCTTGGGACTACCAAGTTGGACTCCCAAGACTTTGGATGCCCATAATTTTTTGTCCAGACTTGTGATTAACGTAAGGTCTAAAACAAAGTTGTAGCTCTCATCAAGAGTTTTCTAATGATATGTGGCACATTTCCTACACATGCATAACTCAGGGCGATTATTGATTTTTAATAGTCGGGAGTCAAAATGACACTTTGACTCCTGGCCTTTCTTTTAGTCATAACTTGTGTTTTAAATGCTCAAATGGATCATGTAAACCCATTTTAAACATCTATGTCTTAAGAGATTCCAATGGTATAAAGAAGTTGTCAATCGAATGAGTTTTGACCCTTCAAATTGTTCTTTGAATATTCAAGAATCCATTGAAATTCCAACTCCCAAAGTGGGAGTCCACTTCAGGGTGTGTGCGCTCACTCCTTCACATTCTCCCGCACTCCTAAGAATGTGTGTGTAACTCCTAAGTTGCACTCCCGATTTGCACTTTTTCACGTCCTTGCTTTAATCACAAACCCAAGGCCAGGGTCATGACATGTATTTCAATTCCAATTTCACACATAAATAAAATAGGAACTTGGTTTTGGATCTAATTTTTTAATAACAAAACCCTAGTTTGGATTCAAGTTTTGAAAACCAAGCCCAATTCTAATTCAATTATTATTAATCATAACTGAAATTGATCATTCTTACCCACCAAAATAAGTACCATCTTCAAGGTCAATGTTTTTTTTTAAAAAAAATATTTCACATTATATTTAAATCACCTTCATTGTTATTGCATTTTCTTTCTTTTATTTAAAACTTTGATGAATGCTTTAAAACATTTACTGAAGACATGCAATGATGCAACATTTGTTTCGATGCAATTGGATCACCCATGCTCATGTTGCAATAGAAAGGTTATTTTATGGTGCAACCCAACAAGGAGATGATGTATAAATATATCAAATTTACACAAGTAAATTTTACACCATACTTCACCCATATATGTATGTATTCATTTATCCACCTTTGGTATAAATTTGTACTTTAGCAAAAACTATTTTGGAAGCCACATGTATTTGGTGAAATAAGTCTTGTTTATGAAAAATAAACAAGTATTTTTTGGGATATACCACAAAATGTACAACTAATCCCCCCCAAATGTCTTGTTATGGGAATTGAAAAAAACATTTATGGATGACCCTTAGCATTAACATAAAAATCTTTTAAAATAATATGGAAATTACCTATAATTATATTATTTTCACAAGACTTGAACTACATAAGGGATTATTAGTAGTGAATTTGTTTCTAACAAACTTTGTCATTTTTTTTAGCAAACAAATTGAGGATTTTTTGGATTTTTAAAAAAAGTGCAATTTGACTACTTTTGTTTATCGTTTGAAATTTTTTTGCCAAACTTTTGATATCACAAAATTGGGGGGGGGAGGGGACGTTGATTATTACTAATGCCATTATTTATTTCTTAATTGTGGATGTTGAGATTACCTACCAATGCATGTTTCAAAATGTAATTCATATTTCATGGTTGATTCATATTAATGAAAATTTTATAGCCGATGCATTCTAATTTGTACTGTATTTTACTTTTGACCATGTTATTGTCATAAACTCAAATGAATGCATAGTCCTTGTTTGAAAACATGGCCCAATAAACATTGACACAAAGATAAAAACCATATTGCTTACCTTGTAGCTTGAAATGCAATCATATATACAATTTTAGTATAATGTAATAATTGTGGTTCTTGCTATTAGTTCATAGCTACATTTGTCAAAATCAATGTGCAATATAGTACATATAGTGCATAATGTTTCATTTTGTAACATAATAAACCTAAAACTCTATGGTTTCCATCAAATTGGTTGTTTTGGTAAGTGCCTAATTGATAAAAATGATGTAATCCCAAAAAAAATAAAAATAAAGAAATATCCCCCTTGCCATAGAACTAACTTAAATCAAAATAACATTCATGTTTTGAAACAAACCAAAATCAATAAACGTTTTTTAAAAATGAGAAAAAAAAATGGCAACTTAACATCTTCTCCTTTGGTTAACCTCCCCAAAAAAAAACATTCCTACTAACTATGTAATGTTTTATACCTTTATACATTGATTGACATGCCCCAAAACCTTGAAATAAGGAATTAAGGTAGACTATTTGATATAATGTGTTACAAAATATTTGTAAGCATTGGGTGTGTTCATTAATTTTCTTTAAAACCTCCTTCATATTCACCTTTTGACCACATCCATTGCACAAATTTAATAGAGAAGGTGGTCAATGCCATTGAGTTCAATTTTGATTCAAGAATTCACTAGACCTACCCTTTTGAAACATTAAGTTATGTATTGGTGTTGCATAACACATGTTGATGAAAAGGGATAACACTAGTTTCAACTTACATATTCAAAAGCTATGTATCAAGCATGTTGAGTATCATTGGATCACCACATGGGGATTATAATGAAGTATGCAAGTGTTGTGGGTTTCTTGATACCAAAAACAATTCATCAATATACTTGCCCAACATTGGTTAATATTACACGTTTTCATGAATACTATTTTGAGAATTTCCACTTGTGAAAAATGAGTTGCATTTTTTTAATTTGCCAAAAGTCAATGGGTTTGCCATATATTCATCTCAAAAAAATCATGATATAATCTCCATGTGTCAAGCCATGCTCATATAATTTCCATGTGTCAAGCCGTACTCATATAATCTAATTACAATAAGATAAATATGAGTGAATATATTAAGTTATTTTGGTTATGAACAATCGAAATGACAACAAAGGTTTCAAAAATTGTCATGTTTTAGCAATATCCAAAAGGAACTCATTTAGTTGTTAACCCATTGCTTTTCAAATGATACCATGAATTTGGGTGCATTAACTTGAGTTTGGGACTTATAGAAAGTAAATGAACACAAGATACACAATAACTTGTAGTTATGACAACTTTTTGAATAGCTTAAAGTCAAATCAAGTGTATTTAATCATATTTATCTTCATAATTCAATTTATTATTGCAATGGAAATTTACCACGACAAGCTTTACCTTCCACAATTTTTTATGACAATGTATTTATATATCGTACATTTTGATTAATTTCTCCATTATCTTTTTCGTAATTGATCGTCATTATATGGATTCCAAGTTTAGTAACATATTTATTCACTGAGGTGAATTCAAAATCTTGATGCCATGAATCATTCTTGTTAATTGCATGTCATAATTTGCCTCTTTAGAAGAATAAGAAGCATGGTAATTAAATAACACCAACCAATTTATATAACATCCCATTTCAGTTAATTTCAACTATTTGTGTAAACAAACATTGATTAAAAAAGTTTGAAAACAAAATTGGTTCATTATTTAATTGAATAATTTATTGGCAATACTTAAGTTTTGTTAGCCTTGGAACATGAAATATAGGTTCATTGCTCAATGTTTTGGGAAACATTTTTCTTACACAATAACACCATTTTTTAAAATATCAAAATTGGTAGCTCACCGAACAAAACTTTGGGAAATCATAAACTTTTGAAAATATGTTCATGTTTCCCTTTTGAACATGGCATGTTGTGAGGTTTTTTAATCAACTTGTTGATAGTATTATAAAATGTACACATAAGAAATCCAATTTTCCAACAACTTTTTGTAATAACTTTAAATTGGTTGAAAGTTTCAAAAATGTAAATCAAAATTCAACTAGTATCATGACAAACAATATTAAAAAATTGGTTGAAATCTTGGTGAAGTTTATTGATATGGATTTGAATAAATTCCCTTTCTTTTAATTTGTATTATTTTCCCTAAATACATCACATTCAAAATAAAGAAATTAGCAACATATTTCAATTCAATGTTTGCACACAAATTGTCCTATCTATCCTTTATAGTCCTTGTGCAAGCATCACGATGAAGAAAAAAGATTCAAAATTGAAAGCATCAAACCCTATTTAAATGATTTAAAAAAATATATTTATGTCAAAACATGTTCAAAAGTTTCCAAATATATTTCCTTTTCCCACACACATAACTGAAAAAATTAATTAAAAAATTTAGTTAAATGACTTGAAATGCCAAACATTTTTAAATATCACCTCAAAACAAAAATGTGCCAACCTCCAAAATGTTACATTAAAAAAATCTAGATGAAAAAAGACATCTTTAGCACAACAACATATCCTTTGGGGAAAAAAATGGAAGTAAATTAATAATTATGTTTAGGGTTTCATACTAACTTGGTAAAGATAATAATTCCCAACAAAAAGATTTAATTATGTGTTCCATTATCAAGAAAATAAATAAGTTATTAAGGTTTGTTATTCATTTGTCCTATAACATGTAAAAGTTATATATTCATAGACCAATAAAATATTAAATTTCTTGTTGTGATCTATAAATCAAAAATTGGTTTTGCAAAGGTGGTGAAGTTTTTTTTAATAAAAATCACAATTGTAAAACCACAAATCCAACATCCTTAAAACTATCAAAGAAAAGGTTGCCATGTAATAAAATAAAACAAAATAAAATAAAAATGAAAACACATGAGGGTAAGGCATGTTTTATGTCTACCTACCATCTTGTAACACCTATAATCGTTTTGTAATAACTATCGTCATGTTGCAACTACCATCTTCTTTAGACTTGAAAGAAGAGCTAGAACACCTACAAACATCATGTAACTATTATCTATCGTTTATAAACCTTCTATAGATGCTACCTACCATCTGCAACATTTATAGACCCTTTGTAATTATTAACTACCTTTTATAGTAGCTCCTTTACCCTCTACAAATCTTAAATCTAGTAGCCACTTCCTTGTTGCTACTTTTTAGTGGCAACTACCATCCTATAGTAGACTGCATTTCCTATTCCAAAAATAGAACAAAAATAGACAATGTTTTAACTTTATAGAAAAAATGAAGAACTAACACATAAAAGTAACAAAATTTTATATAAACTAAAGCTAAACTATTCCCCTTTCTTCCCTAAGTAAAAGAAAAAAACATCAAGAAGAAAATACAATTGAATCTATACAACCTTCAACCATTTTCCATTACATAAGGATAATTACAACTTGTTCCCATGTTATTTTCTTCCTTCTCACACAAGAGTGTCTCATACAAGAGTGTCACACATAAGCATTCTCCCAATGCTGATGACTAATGAAAAAACTACTGAATATAATCATTTAATTGAAATCTTTCACTCTTTCCAAGAAATAGATAAGGAACCCAAACATGATATTAACGACACAAAAGTTGAGTCCTTATCCTTCTAAATCTTCTTATCCTAATCCCTTTCACACATTTTAATTAAAGGAAATTCATCCATGCCTTATCCACTTGGACTAATTAACTTAGATGATTTCACCTCTTATTAAATAAAAAGATGGTAAGTAGGATATTTATCACTAGTAACTAATTAATTATTAGGATGTCTTTCTAAGTAAACTATATTAGGATATTATTTTTATATTATAGTTCCTCTTATAATTATCTTCTGATTATTCTGCCCCATGAAAGTAGTTCGTTATATTGGTGGTAATACTATGAAAGACCACTTTCATTCTATAATTCACATGTGATTCTTTTGCCATTTGATAATAATTACCATCTAATGATAGTATTATTGTCTCCTAACACCCTTGGTGTTTAATCAACATAGGATAATTCTAGCCTTAACAACAATGCAAACCATTTTTAAAGCATTGTACTGTAATGGATTTCAATGAAAATTAAATATAAAAAAATATTTTGATAAATTTATTGTTAAAATCTAAAAAGTTGAAACTTTAAGCTACATAATGTTGAAAGATTTGGAAACCGAAAGGTTGTAGGCCTTGGTGATTAGCATGTTTTTATTTTATTTTTTATTGTTGTCATAATTGCACATGTTTCATTTGGCTAATAATATGGCCTCAAACTTTGATTTAGAATGGGATATGGTGGGTGCAAATGCTCAGTGGATATCATTGTATAAATGTGAAATTTGACACAATATTTTTTTGAAAATACATTTCACCAAATATCATTATTGAAAGTTTTCACCTATTGGCAACAATACAAATCCTTCACACATCTTAATGTAATCAATTGCATTTTGAAGTCTATAGAAATGAATTAAATTGTGGCAACATGAATTTACAAAAAAATGCAAACATTAATCTTAAAAAAATAGTGTTCAATGTTATGTATGAAAATGGATGAAAAATAATTGACATTCTCATTAATGTTGAAAATATTTTGAAATGCGATCCAATTTTTTTGAAAAAATTATACAATATGTCAAAATTGGTGTTTTGGATGCACATGGTTTTTGATCTAGCTTACCATAAGGTCAATTTCATCATTAATTAATCCTTTAAATATTGAAATGAAAATTTATAATCTTATGAAGTTGAGGTGTTTGAAACTATTACAAGAGCTACAATATGAATAATTACACTACTTGCATGGCAATCTCATACTAGACAATTGTAGATCATGAAAGAATAATAATTTTGAATTAAAAAAGGTGAAATATATATATAGTCAATGTGGAAGTTGACCCTTGCCTACATTACATGTCAAGTAACTATGAATGTATACCAAGAACATTTATATTTCATCTTGCGTAAAACATGATACATGTAAAGTGTAAATCACAAAAAAAAAAAGAGTACATTTATATGGTTTTACACATCATGTAGAATTGTAAAAATAATATAAACAAAAAAATGAACACAATACAATGTCATAAACTATTACATTTTCTTTTTTTTCCATTCTTTTTTCAAGGTTCAAGATTATAGCTATGAAAGTAGAGTTGGTTCAACAAAGAAAAAAAATGGAAAGAGAAAGGCAAAAAAACAAATGACATAAAGAAAGAAGACATATATGTAGGTATGGGAAAAGAGAAGGTTAAGTATTGAGGAATGATATTTTACAACACATATTTAATTGCGGTCTTATGAGTTCCCCTATATTATTCCTCATTGTTTTAAGGATGTTTACAAGTGTAGGTGGTGATGTTATTGTCATCTTACAACTTTTTAGATTGTTGAAATCTTCAACAATGATATGTTTGAAGTGAGCTTCTTACTCCTTGGCGGCCACTTTGTCATGTTACACCCCTTATCTTGGTTGTCTTGTAATGTCTTTCATTTTGATTTTGCAAAAGTAAGGTTTAAAATGATTTCTTTCATGTTGTTCAACTCTATGAATTTTTTTTGCAAGTCTAAATGTTGATGTCACAACCATTCAGCAACTCATAACATTGTTACAAGCTTCATCAATGACTTGTTTCAAATGAATTCTTACTTGCCATCTTGCTTTCATCGTGGTCTTGTCTTATTATTTAAAAGAATCATAACCATCAATGAAAAATGTGAAATGCAATGTTTTCATTTTTTTTCAACCCATAATTTTAAAGAAATAATGGGTAATGCAGTATCCTCATGAGAATATTGCTTTGTGATTTACATTTACACGATGAAATATTTCAACACAACATCGTGTAAATATATTTAAAAAATATATACACACATCCAATGCAAATGTGAATCCCAAAAAATATATAAAATGAAATGTAAGTGTAAAAACATTGACATGATGATTTACATTTACATGATTTTATACAACATGGAAAATGGTTATTTATATATACAATCACAACACTAGTCAAAGACTTGAGGGTGCCAAATCTCTCCAAGGTACTACCATATTTTATTTACCAAGATTTTGCTTGTGTGATTTGTACCTCCCTTACCCACATTAGCTAGCTTTTTCCAAGCACCTATATTTAAAGGGTGTTAATAGGGTTTAGGGTTTAGGTGGGGAATATTAACTTTGGTGGGGAAAAGGGCAATTAGGAGGGCAAAACCCTAAACAGGTGCCACACTCTTAATTAAACTCCTTTTATTTTGGGGGTTACCCAACTCTCATACACACACTCATAAATGTCAAATTTGAGGCATAATAATAGGCATAAATAATAGGTTCTCTTTTTAATCATGTCAGTGTCTCCTACAAAGTGTGGAACTAATTATGACAGAAATGAAAATAAATTGTATGGACAAATATTACATTTAGTGGCTAATGAAATTTGCAATTTAGCCATTACTTTTGTATACATGTTTTGTTTGAGTTTTAAAGATTATTTGTTTAAATTTCTGTGATTGTTGATTTTGGGATTGTTTGTTTCTGTGAATTTGATAAAGATATGTAAAAGAAGAGCAACAATGGTCCTCCAATAGAGGAAGGTCCCTTCTACAAAATGGAAGGGGCCAATGATTTTTTTGAGACAAAATTTATCATATTTTGGACCAAAAATTGGAATTTTTTTAGAGAAATGCTTTTTTTCTAGTGTAAATTTAGTTTCCTAAATTTTTAGAAATGAATTGCCAAGTCTTTGATATCATGCAAGTTTGTCAAGTCTATGAGAAATAATGATTTAATTTTGAAATTCTCATTTCAACAACAAGAATACTCCCAAATATTCCAAAAGATGATTAATTTCCTTCACAAAATAAATTCCTGGAGAAAAATATTTTAAAAAAATTTCAGCAAGTCTAAAAATATTATAATTTTTGCTGAACCCGGGCATGAACTACGATGTACTAAAATGGTAAGACACAACAATAATTTAGGTTTCCTTTGGGGCGTTATTGAAGAAGATTGAGCAAGTTGAACTTGTGACTCTATAATCACTTAATAGAGCTTTCAGTAAAGTCAGGAAAACACAGCACCAGAACCCTGAGTTTGGTGCAAAGCCGGGTGAGATTTAAAAAAAAACCTCCCAAAAAAGTACATTAGCATTCAAGGGGAGAGGAGGGGGGCTGTTGTGAAACTCAGAAATGCAACAATTTTTATTTCGGTAAACTGAGTTTCATCCTGTCTTTCCTTTTTCCTGAGCGCCTCCACTGCTGCTACATATATTTTCACTGCTGCTACATGTAGGACTAGTATAATTACTCTCCAACAATGTCCATTAAATGCTGAGTTTCAGCATTTCATACCAAGATTTAATAAATTTTCCTTGCTTTGGGGACCTCACTTTAAGAAGGGATAGAGGATGGAAAAAAGGAGGCCCCAAAGACAGGGTAAAAGACAGGGTGACTTTAAGGAAAACTGGAATGGCCCTCTAGATCTCTTATCTTATGCCAAGTTCAAAGTTCAAACCACGGCATTTAAAATATAACAAATAATTATCGGATGAAGTTCCCCCACAAATGAATTAACAAATTTACAATACCTAAAAACTACCCAGTGAACATTCCGCAACATGTGGGACCCTACTGAAATCGACTTCGTGCCGGAGACTCTCCCAACAGGCATAGATATCATGGAACAAACATGTCAGAAGCTAAGAGGAAAATAGACTAATAATAATAATAATAATAATAATACAAAATTTGCCAGCTGCATAAAAACCTTCAGTCCGTCCTCCTCAGCTCGGCATGTTTTTTTCTTTTCTCACAAAAAAAAAACCATTAGTTAACGTGTACGAAATGTCACAAGCCCATTCTACAAATCTGCAACCCCCATGTGTCGAAGGAGTCCCCCACCCCACCCGTTTGAATATTCTATGGAAAACATGGGTTTTTAAAAAATAATTTGTTACATTATGTAGTGGCAAGTGACGGAAGGGGGTGTGGGGAGGGGGAGGGGGGGGGGGGGGGGGGGAGTGGAAAAAAAGCCACCTACTTGGCAAAACAAAGGCCCCAGAACATAAATCCCAAACAGTTTCGAAACTCTCTT
>Ga0116231_10011577_pt1 | contig 13474 bp, 6 predicted proteins | sample S1TSphgellanicum_2_FD_89695 | JGI IMG/M metagenome (GOLD analysis project Ga0116231, IMG submission 89695) | Host-associated microbial communities from peat moss isolated from Minnesota, USA - S1T2_Fd - Sphagnum magellanicum MG | ecosystem: Host-associated > Plants > Peat moss > Unclassified... | reverse complement strand
TTTATTTTTTATTTTTTATTTTGTTTCTTCATTTTTGTTAATTTAAGAGAAGGGGAGAATAACCCCAAAAAAAAAAATCCAAAAAAAAAAGATTAAAAAAAAAAACAAATACGTAACAGAATCGGTCTCTGCGGCTCATTTCTGCGGGGTTGCAGAATCGGCATCACAGAGACCGTTAACGGGTCGGAACGCCCTGTGTGTCAGACGGACGGACGGACTAAGTGACTCATCTAAAGTGCGCACCTACCGGCTAAGTACGCACAATCCTCCCAGGTTCAAGTTGCGTACTTAGGCGGGAGGCTACTGTACTAGTATCCGTCCTAATTCAGTTTAATGTCTGATATAACGCCTATTGAGCCTTATGATATTAAAACTTATTTTTCTTAAGGGTACGGTGGTTTGGTAGCTCTACTACCTTTGGCCCACAAGTGTCACCATGGCCTCGCACTAGTTCTTCCTAGGGTGAGACGAGTGCAAACAAACTACACAAATGAACAAAAAAGGAGGAAAGTTAACAAGTAAGCAAAGCATTGACGGCCCATTTCTTTGGGGCTTGTCCATTGGGTTGTTGAAATGGTGGGTGCACACAAACAACTTCAAAAATGAACAAAAAGACCTAAAGTCAAATAGCCCCACCATTTGCACTATGAAAATATGTTCTCTTCATCTTGTCCCACTCAAAAATGTGTAGTCCTAATTATTAATAATATTATTATGATTATTTCCAATATCCTTGTTGCTCATACATGAAGCCATATTTACATTATTATTTACAAAAGTAAATTGTTTCCAAACACTAATAATCTGATGTTTACCTTTCAGCGGGGTTTTTTAATCTTTCAATTTTGTGATATAAAAAAAATTGGCAAACTTTTCCAAAATTTAGGAACATTATAGTTGAATTACACTAGAAAAAAGAATTTTAATTCCCAAATTATTATTTTTCTAAAGGATAAGTTTTGTCAAAAAAAAATCACTTAATTTGAGAGACTAACTTATGTCTGAATAATTGTAGTTAGTGACAATTCAGGTTGTACACATTCCTAGAAATAGCCATAATTATTATTAGGGGAGATATATGAAAGAAATTGCCTCTCAGATTGAAATGGTGGATATGGATTTGGACTCATTTGGGGGCTTGGGTTCCCTTGGGCATGACCCTAACCCAACCCCCCCGCCCCCCCCAAACAACATTTAGTCAAATAGAACTCTAATAGGTATATGGAGAATTGAAGATGCAAAAATCTTGTATTTCCAAGACAAACAAGGAACATGGCACCAATTGTAGGTGGGTCTTTGAAAACATTGCTACACACACACACACACACACATATTCATCATCATTCAAGCTAACCCATTTGACTTTGGACTCCTCTCACAAATGGTTCAAACCTCTTGAGTGTTTTCTTGCTCTTGAACCCTTCTTATGATTGAATGAAAGTGTTGTTTTTTGGACATGCACCACAAGCACATGGCACAAACGGTTTGTCTTTACTTGGAAATGACTCGTCTTCTTCTAGTATCCATGAGGGAGGGGGGTCCCAAGAGGTGGTGGTGATGTTTGGTGTGTCCTTTCCAACAATGTAGGTTACTTGCCCTTCTTACACATGGTAGTGTGTGTGAGGTATGTAAATGACGTTACCATACCAACCACTAACAATTGACAATTTCCGTCCAAAATATTTAATTTTTTCAACAACAAAATTGGTGTGGTCGTCTCCTTTTTAATATTCTAAAATTTTGATACCTAGTCTCGAGAACAACTACACAAGGTGCATCACTATATTACAATAATAAACGGTGCTAATCTAGTGGTAGGGACTAGGGAGAGTAATTGACAACAAGAGGTTGGGAGTTTGATTCTCTAAATTTTTTTTTTAGCACTATTGCTTTTGAAAAATAATTTTAAAATCTTGGATTTACCTTTTGAGAATTTATTAGCACCGAAACCTTAGTGGCAGAGCACAATATTTCAATGACCACCAATTGTTTATATAATTATAGTTTGAAGCGGGTTTTTAATGAATAACCACACGAGCAAGAAATAAGAACACAGGAAAATGGGAATGAACTAAATTTGAAACGAACCGTATGTGAGAGACTTGTTAAAAAATTCATCAATTGTTTAATTGGAGAGTACTAGGTGGGTGTTTGAGAATGGAATTCAAAGTTATATGAATTCTCTAGAAACTTGTAGGCATTATTTGCTCTCAATAAATGGACCATACTTCCCATAATTTGATTCATTCTGCATTTTGTCTCTTTCCATGGCCCATTTCTAGTTGGCATTTAGTTATTGACAATGCAACTTGGATGACTCATTGACCGTCGAGTCACCATTTGACTAACTACTAAGGTATTGTATTGAGAAATTGATTGGAAAAATTTTGACCATTAAAATGGCATAAATTGACACCCTTAAACTATTGAAGTCTACATTTTCATTCATCCAATTTTATTTTTCTTAAACAAGCGAAGATGACAAATTTTTATTTAAATAAATTGACAATCTTTGCAAACAATTATTTTGCTAAAAATGTTCAATGATGTGTATGCCCATTAGAAGACAATAAATGAAAATGTCTCCAAATAGGGCATTGAATATATGTTTTTAGTTATTAATTTAATTTAAATGCCAAGGTTTTAAATAAGTAAATAAATGTTATATGCATATTTATACTAGTGTTGGGAAATTATTGTGTTTTCATCAAGGTTTGAATCACAAGATAAAATGTATAGATAAAATAAAAGGATGATATTTTCAAAACAAATGTTTACATTGGGAAATAACAGAAGTAGATTATTAAAAAAAATGTCAACTACAAACAACCATTCATCAAATGTTATACCAAGAGTTTCAACTTTGGTTTGTTCATGTACTATTGGTTATAATTTAGATTAGTTAGATTTTGGTTAGGGTTAAGCTTAAGGTTATGCCAACTTAATTTATAAAGAGCTTGTTCAATATATTTTAAAAGGATAATTGCCTTTTATAGTTTTCACAAAGTTTTGTCTTTCTTTATTTTTCATTTTCTCAATTTCAAATTGTTTTGCTTTGTTTTGCTTTTCTAATGTATTTTTGTTTTTGTTCTTGGTTGTTATTACTTGATACTCAATGTTTCTTGCTTAGCTTCTTTGCTTTCAACACAGGTTGATGCTTGTTGTTAAATGTTTCACTTGGCTTCTTTGATTTTCAATGTTGCATCTTCATGCCCAACATTCCCCACTTGGCTTTTTTGTTCCCAACTAGTATTACTTGGTGCCTCACTCTTCTCACAAGTCACTTCTTTGAATTGTCATTTATTATTATTTGGTGATTGGTGCTTTTCACTTGGCTTCTTTATTCTCAATTGTTGTTGCTTCAAGATAAGTACTTCTCTTACCTTGACGAACATCAAACTTGCAACATTTTTGTCGATTCTATTTAGTATTCCTTTTCTCTTTCAAGTCATTGTTTTGCGTTTTTTTTATTTATAAATTTTAATGTGTGAGGTGAATGTAAAGCTTATGTGAGCATTTTTTTGGGCAATGGCCTCGTAGATTTCCAAAAGTTTGTCCGAAGATGTAAATCTTTCTACTTTTTACAAATTTTCTCCTCCTTCAACTACATTATCTTCTCTAGATGCTTTGATTAAGAATTACATGATGCATGAATGTTCACAATTTCATCTTGTCTTAAATTTGTAATTTGATTTTTTCTTCTTAATTTATAAATTTTAATTGAACATTTGAATTGAATTGCCACATTTGGACAATTTAGCATTTTTTTCCCAAGGATTGAATTTTAGTTGCAATGAGGACCAAGATCCAAGTCCACCTTATCTAAATAAAAATAATAAATAAATAAACTTGAGACTATCCAAATATGATGACTAAATGTCAATTGTTATATATAACAAAAACATGTCCTTTTCATTACTTGAATTTGACTAATATGACTATATACTAATCAAGTTTTCTTGATTAACATGACTAAACATGTCCATTTTGACTAACTGCACAAGTAACAATGGTTGTTATAGCTAAGCCTAGTTTTTATTTTAGTCAAAATAGACATTGTAAATGACATGTGGAGGATTAAAAATTAAAGTGTTGAATGAATGAAGCTAATCACCATAATATGACATAAATGGTGATGTATCACATGTATGACTATTGTGAGTATGCTACTTTTGATGTCTTATGTGGCATTGTGATTGAAATGTGTTAATTTTTTGTCTAATGTTTCATATCGTATTTTAATATTTCAATTACATGTAACTATGAATTTTAAAAACACATGAAAATTTATAATCAAATTATAATTGTGTACTTCACGTGTGAAATGAAAAGAATTTCATTGTAAAAACACATAATTACACAATTAAATAAAAGAAAAATTACATTGGAAATGTTCACATATATATTTTAAATTAATATCATCTCTTCACATTTGATATAAAAACATTTCTAAATGAAATGTAATTATAAAATTATATAAAATTGAAATTGAGCACAACTTTTCACATGTAAATTTTATTAAATCAAATTATGGAATTATTAATTAATCAAATGAAAACATAATTCATTTAAATTTTTTTCCCTACTAAAATTATTTCTAAAATTTAATACTATGGCACAGTGAAACCTTTTTATAATCATGCCCTTTCTAACCACTTTTTTTCTGACACTAATGAATTGTGATTTAAATGTGTATAATCACATTCCATATAAACCTTTACAAGATTGTGACTCCAAGCAAAAAAAACCTTACAAAGTAGTATTTTTATGCTTGAATAAAGGTGCCAATTGTTTAAATTTCCTACATGGCTTATTTTAAGCTCTAATATGCATTATTAGACTTCAAAAAAAATTGTGATTTCTACATGTTTTAATGTGATGATTTACAACAAATTTGAGCTCCTTAACCATTAACTTGTGTATTTTTTCAACTAGAGTTGTTTAGTTTAAGTTTTAATTTTTTTTGCAAGTTCACATATCTTTTGCTTGTCTACATTAAAATGAAAAAAAAGTTCCTTTTCAATTGGATTCATTGTTGTTAATTTGCACAACTTGAACACAAAGCAACATTAATATTGCCAAAGGGAACTACAATTTACAAAATCCTAATATTTGCCCTAGATTTCCCCCCATTATAATCACATTTACAAAGAAAGCTTTGTAAATAGTTTGTGCTACTAATGAATGTGACAATGATTCTAAAGAATGGTGTTTTTTAATAAAATGGATGGTTGCAAAAAGATGTGTGACATGAACAAGAATGTGACTAAAATGGGCGTGATTATAAAGGGGGTTTACTACATTTGCAAATAAAAACATTATAAAATTAATTAGATGATGGAATTAAAAAAAATCAGATTTCATGATTTAAATGATAATTGTATTTGAATTTTTCACCTCAATTGAGATTCAAATCATCATAGTTGAATATATAAAACTATTATTATTATACATTAAATTATCAAATAATTACAAAATTCAATGTAGTTATAAAAACGAATAATGAAATGAAGGTAGATAAGTAAGTAGGTAAATAAGTATTACCTACCTACCTGCCTATTAACCACCAGTTACATATTGACCTATCAATTAAACATCACAATTAACTACTTAGATATGAAATTAAGTTTTCATTTTGACTTAAATAATTATATTATAACATTTTAATGTTCAAGTTTCAAAAATATAGTGTGTTTATATTTATACAATTACAAGATTTGTCACCATGTGAATTGGTGGTTTGATGGCATATGGAGATGAAGGTTCAAATTTCATTCATGGCATCCTATGAAATTTGTGAATAAAATTAATCATGTTATATTTGTGATTAAAGTTAGTAACATTGATGTGACAAGAAAAAAAATACATGTATAGTTATACAATAAGGGCTGATGTGGATTTGGCTACTTGTCAATAATTTTGCCTAATTTATTTTTTAAAATTAAAGAATTAATTTTTTTGGATTTGCATTTAAATCTATGAAAAATTTACCTTTATAGTTCTACAAATTAAGATAATATTAAAAATTGATGTATTGTAATGATTTGTTGAAAATGTTGATTTTTAAAAAAATCAAAAATTTTAATTATTTAATTATCTAGCCATTAAAAATTATATATTGCCACATAAACTAGCATCTCAAGCAAAATGGACATGACAAATTTTAGTCAAAACATACATGACAGATTTTAGTCACATGTGTATGATGAACTTATTAGCAACTATTTGTCATAATTTTTTGGTCTTTTTTTACTAAGTCCAAATATGTCTAGTGGCCATATTCATTGAATTTTTAATCAAAAAGATAGTGGAAAGGATAGGATTTGTTGTAGTCTTTATGGTTTGGAATTTTTTTGGGATCCAAATTTGAACACCATATCTAGACTAAGACCCAAGTCCACCTAGTACCTTCTCCATAAAGTTTTTCAAATAAAAACTTAGATTGTCAAAATGGCAATCAAAATTCAATCACCACATCTTGTTTGTTTGGATTTTTAATTTTTTTTTCAGGGATTTATTTGAATTACCATTATAATCAAGACCTTGGTTGACCTTGTCCCTAAAAAACTAAAATTAGATCATCAAGATGGCAACCAAAATGTGAATCACCATATTTGGATGATTTGAATTTCCTTTTCTTTTCCTCTTTGAGATTAATTTTCAATTGCAATACGAGATTGTGACCTAATCCACCCAATTCACATAATCACAAATAAATTTTTTGATGATTAGATTTAGGTCACCATTAAGGTAACTAATTTTATTGATGCAAAAGAGTTATTATTTTCCTTAGGTTTACCTTAAATTGTCATAATGTTAAATTACATTGAATCAAAATTGATGTGATGTGACAAGGTTGATGTCAATAACCTTTAATGTAAATGTAATGTGCCAACAAATCAAAAGGAAATTACTATTATAACCTCTAATTAAGCCCAAAGAGTTTTTAAGACTCAATGTAAGAGGAAGGAGTATAGCTCTAAATGAAATTATAATTTGGGGTGTTGAAAAAGAAGATAAGCACGGGTTTAAAAACAACCACTCATGCCCATGTAAAAAGTTGAATGACCTTACATAGGATGAATCCTAGGGCTAATTTTCATAAAAAGTTTTGCTCATAATTACTTGTATGACAAAAAAATATTTTCTCATTAAATTTCTAAAAAGATTATGTTGAAACAATTAATTTTGTAATAATATCCTAGATTGATTTTCCCCTTTAAGAAAAATATTTTATATTAAGAAATATTACTAGTTTAGTTGAATGAAAAAGGCTACATGTGTTGACTTTACTCGCTAAAACAAGGAAAGGCAACATTTATCTTTTTTCGATAAAACAAATTTTGACTTGCTAGTCATAATAGTTTTACATTTGCGGAACTTTATTTTTTGAGTTCTAATTGGGAACCCAAACATGTTATTATTGGGCTATTCAAGGCGTAATAGAAATTTTAAGGCAAAATTTGGCCAAAAATCTTCAATTATTAAAATATTGTTTGATATAAAAACATCATTGCTAATCATGATAAAGATGATGGTTGCAACTTAAATACAATGACAACAACTTTGAAAATTGTTTTACATAAGTTATGAACTTTTAAGTTGTGATGAACCATTTCAAGGTGCATGTTGTAGACATGCATTTTTTAAAAAGCATTTCAATGTGCCAAGTGATGAGATAGTTTTCAAAGGAATTATTAACACTTGGACCATGTGTTTTCTTTAAGGGGTGTAGTCACTTTAATAGGAATCACAACAATTGTATTTAGTCATCAATATTTGATTTTTTCATATTTCAATATGAAACAATTATACTAGTGTTACAAGTTTTTTATGTGCTTTTATCAAATTTTAAAAATATAATAAGGGAACATATGGTTCCCAATTTAGATTTAATGAATTTATTATATTCAAATTCATTTTTAAAACATTGTAACTAATGCTTTTGTTGTTCTTTTCATTTGTCAAATGACTTGTTCAATGTGTTCAATGCGTTCAAAATGACTTAATCACATGAGTAATTTTACAAGAGAATGATTAACACTTGACCACTCAAGTACTCAAAATTAATTATTTTAAAAACAATGGGTTGGGGTAAGTGGCTAGTCTAGATGATGTTGCAAGAGAGAGATGAAGTTCATCTTTTTGTTTTGTGATCATTGATGTGATTTGACAACCCCAAAAAAAAGGCTAGGAAAAAAAAAAACAAAAACAAAAACTAGTCTTTTGTTATTTGCTTAGTAATAAATTTGAAGGTTTTGGTTCTAGAATATGTAATTGCTAGAAGTCAAGAAAGTGAAGAGTGACAAATCATCATTCTATATACGAAAAAATTATAGAGCCAAAGCTACTTGCTAAGGAGCCGATGACTAAGAATATAGGGAAGAAGAAGCAATGGAGTGTATGCTACCAAACTATCTTCTCAATTAACTTGGAATTTTCTTCCCTTGTTTAGTTCCCATTTTCTCTTTTGACATTAGTTCATGTTTTTTGCTTTGCTCTCTCATTGCCATAATAATACTATAGACAATGATGATTTTTCTTGATTTTTCATGACACATCCATTTCAAGGATTCTTGCAATTAGAATATTATCCTTATGAGCTATTCACTTGATGTTGCATGAACATTGTTCACTTGTCTCAAGAACTTTGAAAAACCCTAGCTAATGTATTCCTTGTCCCACTTGCTAAAAAACCAACCATGAAGATTTGAAAGTTGAACGACTTTTCACAAAAATGCACAAGATTTTTCAATCATGGTTCTCGATCTTGACAAATGACCTCCGGTGGTTCCTTAGCATTTTGGTTTTTTGAAATGTTCACCACCAATGGTTAAGTGAGTATATACCCATGCATACAAGCATTGTGGGTTTGTTTCTATTTCTAACAATTGCCCAACACGAGTATTGACCAAATTGTTGCTATGGACTTATTCTAAGAAATCCCTCTTTGTGGCTGAGTATGGTCCTGAAACAAATTTATCAACATTCTCTTCCTATGCCTATGTTAGAAACTAGATATTCTTGTAGTTTATACGGTCATTGGATTGTAAGTGCATAATTTTTAGATGACAAGACTCGCTAAAAATGAACTTGCCGTGGAGTTTGTCAATCAAGAATTGTTGATGTTTAAAGAAATTATTTGTCTATAAAAATTGTCGAATAAACATGAGAAAATGTTTTTATTGCTGGTTTTCTTGCACGACATATTATGGGTCTTGTGTCTTCACAACTAGAAAATATGAAGACATTTCCACTTGCTAAAATTATAACTATTTACATAGATGTTGGTTGTAATCAAACAATATTGATAGGTAAATTTTTTTAATTAACAAAATTGGCTAAACGATGTTGGAGTTGGTTGTAAATCTCCAAATACTTAAGAAGAAATGATTGAATTTGAAGCAATTTTTTAAATGAAAAATTAGATGACAAGTTTAAGGTTCTTTTGAACAATAGGAGATTTTGGATGTCAATGAATAGTTCAATTAAATTAACTTTTGTCAAATCATTGTATGCAATGTTTATTATTATTTTAAAAATTATTGTAAAAACTTAATTATATCTGATGAAATCTGTGAAAGCATTAAATTAATATAAATAATTTAACCTAGTTTAAAATTATTTTTCAAATTATAAAACCTTTTGTATATAACCATGGTCTATTTTTCCTATTTGAAAAACACCAACACAAACAATTAGTGAAATTTTATTGCACTAAAGTATTTATCTTCAATGTCTTTTGGGTTGAAGATTATCATAGATCTTTGTTTCTGAGAAGGCCATAGAAATTGACTTTCTATTACAAAGGAAAAAACACATTGGGCTTTGCCCCTGTCAATCAAAATAATTATAACCTTTTGACAAATGCATTTTTTAATAATTACTTTTTAAACACAATACATCCTATGTTCCATTGTAAAACTTTTTTATTGTGACACTACACATCCATTGTACCAAGCCTTTCTCTTGATGTATTCATCATGGAAATATAAATCAAATTCCTATTTCTTGTCATCCAAAGAATTTTTTTGGGTCTTTGGCAAAATTTTAAATCATTTTTCAGTAAGAAAGTGAAATTTGACTCAAAAAAATCATTTTACTAAATACATAAATTTGATATTTTTGTGCCTTCATTCCTTGGATGATTGAAGCAACAAGCAATCAGTCATAGGATAAATTTTGATGATGTTAAGAAACATGAAAACATCCATCAATTTTAAGTGCATGGAGCATTTTGAAATTTTAATCAATTGTACTTGGCTACTCCCACTCATTCATGGTTTTTTCTTTTCACAAAAGTGACAAATATATGCTGAATATACACTTTTTGAAATGAAAAACATGTTTTTGCAAGTTATTATCTCAATTCTTTTTTTCTACAAACTAGCAAAAAAATTGGGACCCCAAAAAAAAAATCACTAGCTCACACGAGTATAAAGTGTATAGCACTAGTGTGGAACAGCCTACAAGTTGGTGAGAAAAGGTGATGAACTTGGTACTAAAAGGGCTTGTTAATCTAGTAAAGATTTTTACTTACTTGTTCTTTAAAGGATGAATAAAAATAGGGAGTGTTATGTTTTGTCCTATGTGTTGTCCCTAATTGGGCACTCGGTAGATGTCTTGAACCGAAAAGCAAGCTTCTGGGGATTGGTGAGTATGGGGTGAAGTGAAGTGATCAGACCCCTTAGACCCCTTTATCCGAGACTAAATCACTCAGTGAGATGAGCCAAAATACACCCAAAAGAAAAAGAAAAAGTGTTGAGGTCCAAAACACTTGAAAATTGACTTAGTTGTTGTCAGTTTATGAACATATTATACTTCTATAAAGAAACTCGAGTAGCGACAACAACTTATGAAAAGGTGAACAACTACTAGTCTTCTTTGTCAAATTACGACAATCAATGTTTAAGTCCACGAGTTGGGAATTTTTTTGGATGTTTCCATACCAAACTTTGGTTTGGTAGTAGGCCAACGAGTTTTTGCTATTCCTTTCAAACACAAAATGCCAAGTGAGGGTGGGTAGATAATGACAAATTGGCTAATTAAAGCATCAAATGATTGGGACCGGAATGGCTTGTAGTAATAGTAGTTTGTGGTCTACCGACAATAGAGCTACTTTCAAAGGTTTTTGTGAATATCCAGTTCTTGACATATTTGGGCCCAAAAGCCACGTGATTCCACAAATGCAGGCTTTATTAACAAGCCCTCGTGTGCTTGATACAGTTGTCTTTGGCAAGGCTTTTTAGTGGGTTGTTACCGTTCAAATAGAAATTTTCAGCTAGTTTATAACATGAATGAATAGGTAATGAACTTATTTTGTAAAATTCGGGGGACCCAAAATGTTTCACTTCTGTAGGAAGTGCAGGTTGTCTCCTTTTGCATGACGCACTTTTTGTATCCTTTTGTTTTTTGGGGTTTTGGCGTTCCAGAGGTGGTGAAATTATTTTTGGAATCTTTGGGATGGTGAGGAGTTTTCTAGGGATTTTTCTTGAAAGTGGTGAGTAAAAAACAAAAGTTCTTATGGACTTTGCAACTGTCCTGTATTTCAAATAAAAAGTTTGATGTGAGTACTATTATTCCATACTACCTTTTCTTTTGGGCGAATTCTTGCAAGGTGGCCAAAATTAGGCCAATACTACCACTAAGAGGCTAAAGTTCTTTTAACCTCTCGATTGCTCCTACAATTGCCATCATTTTTTGAGCCACCGTTTTTTCAGTTTTGGAAGATTTAGAAGTCAATGGTTGTTGTCATGTTCCGTGACTTGAACCTCATTAATTTACCTTTGCTCACAAAACTTAAGTGTGGAATGTAGTGCATAATTGTGTGGGTTTTGTTGATTGGTTGTGTGGGTGCATCCAAAGTTCAAAGCTTTCTTTCTTCTGAATCTGTTTTGCAATGGGCATTGATCGTTAATTGGCCCATCCTTAAAAAAATGTTTACTCAGTCATAGGATACGTAGAAAATAATTTTCCTAACTATTTTCAGCACACGGTTTGCCGCAAGCAATATTGTAGAGAAAATATGATGGCACTAACAATTGGATTTAGATCCCATAGTTGATCCAGGTTCAGGATAACAACAACAGTACTGACAGCTTTCAGCATGTCTTTCAGGGTGCCCAGACATGCTGCTGAGCTGAGTGTTGGATGTTGCACTGACTGCCAGAAAAGACCAACTAGAAAATGGTGTCTTCCTCACTCTTCAATGGATTACATGCATGTTTTCAGGCAACTATGATCAACAATGTGATCTAGGATTTTCATTTGCATTTATGGTTGACATTGCAATTGGAAGTTGGAATTGTCAATGCCAACACAAGATAGAGTTGCACTCTGTACATGGCTAATATTAGGAGTGGAAGTTGCAATCCACCACCACAAAGAAGTATTCATTTCCCATAATAGACTCAACATATACTGAAACTATTTTCTGTCCTTAGTATGCATGCTGCATGTCTGCACAGCTGCACAACATCAATGGATAAGTGCAATAGCTCCAAACATTGGCTTCAGAGCTCTGGAGACCTTGTCCTGTTTTCAAGAAGACAAGGGCAGACACCTCTCATGATATCCAAGTTGAAGTCATCTTTTATTTGGGATAGTTTTGAGTTCAAGTTTGAGGTTGGGTCTGAGTTTTAAACCTCTAGTTACATGATTTGCATATCAATCATATATCAAATCTTGTCAACAAAAAAAAATGTGTTTGTCAACTAGCCATCACCATTGGTAGTATCAGCAATATATGAAATGCAAGGAGCAAGGAAACAAGCTTTATTAAAGACCAATATTTTTGAAATTTATTTATTTTTGGCTAAAGGTTACAATATCTGGTAAAAGTTTTTTTTTAAGAGATTGAGGAAAATGCACAAGCATTCATGAGAGATTTTTTTTTCTCAAAGTCAAATTCTCTTTAAGAGCGTTACACCCTCCCTATCACCATCTATGGTCTTGTCTCCTCCAAAATACTAAACTACAAGAAAGGAGTTGATCAATGATTTTGATGTTAAAACTCACAAGAACCGTGAAGTGAGAGAAAAAGAGAACCAAACTCATAAGGAGGGATTGCCAAGCGAGAAAAAAATAAAATAAAATTGCAATATCATAAAACTATCCTACACCTCAGACCCAACCACAAGAAAATCACCCTCAAACTTGTTGCATCAGGTCTTCTACCACATCTAGCTAAACTTGGGTTTTCCTAAGTCAAGCTTAGGTGAAGTTTTTTCACATTTAAAGCCATCAGCATAGGTCTTGTGACATGTTTTCCCCACTAGGATTCATTGAACTAGGTACTCAGACCCTAATGCAAACCCATGTTGAAAACCTGACCCCAACCAACACTAGCAAAAATTAGTGTTGATGTTTAGTATATAGGCATGTGTTTGGTATCAACACTCTTATCAAAATTGGTAGCATGAAGTCTATTGGTCTAGTATGAGTTGAAGCAATATGAACCTTATATCTATACTAG
>Ga0116231_10011576_pt1 | contig 13475 bp, 9 predicted proteins | sample S1TSphgellanicum_2_FD_89695 | JGI IMG/M metagenome (GOLD analysis project Ga0116231, IMG submission 89695) | Host-associated microbial communities from peat moss isolated from Minnesota, USA - S1T2_Fd - Sphagnum magellanicum MG | ecosystem: Host-associated > Plants > Peat moss > Unclassified... | reverse complement strand
TTATAGTTCCTCATTACATGATTAGATAGTTTCAGAATGAAATTGATTATACATATCTTTAATTTCACTATTTCATATAATTCAATTTTTTAATTTCATGATTACATTGAAATTTGATTTGATTTTTTTAGTTTCAAAAAGTAAAAATCTATAACATTTATTTTGAATACATATTTCAAAAAAATGGATCTCATATTATAAACTAAATGATCTATGTTATAGATTCAAATATAACTTCTTGATTACATTCAATGTGTTTCCAAATTTTTTTTCATAAAATTTTATTTAACATCTTGAATTCCACACACCAAACATTACACTGAAGTAATATTCCAATTTGGGCCATAAATTCAAGTAGAGTATTAAGGGGACAATGCTATCAAAGAGCACCAAACTGGTCTTCAACATTGTCTCCCAAAAGTTGAGTAAGAATTATTGGTTGCAATTTTGAGTATTGCCAAGTAATACAAACTAATACTAGAGTTATGTACTCATATTCTTACCAATACTTTACCTACTATTGATAGTTGGTAAATATTGTCAGAATGTTTAATTATTAAAAAAGGGTCCAATAGCACCCAACAACCATTTACTTTTGCTGGCTATATATAGTGAAAAGGCGAAATTAAAAATCAAAAAGTGCTAGACTCAAGTGTTTTTTGAGATTTTCAATTGTCAGAATTTTACCAAAATTTAAGAAAAACTGCCAGATTTCTACAAATAGTTCAATTTGTTTGTAGCCAAAAACATAGAAGGACATTTTAAAATTGGGTTTTTGTATTTAGCTTCCAACCAAATTTGACTAAGTCTTCCTATAGATGATTGCCATCATGGTTACTTCACAAAATTGACCAAAGAAAGCACCGAGCCTCAAATTTTGAATATTTTAAGAATTTGACAGTCAAAAGATAAGTTCAATTTGAATATTTTAAGATTTTGACAATCTAAAGATAAGTCCAATCAAAATATTTAAAGATTTCCTACAATCAGAGATAAGTCCAATTTAAATATTTTAAGATTTCCACAGTCACAGGATAAGTATGCAAGGTCTGCATCCTTTTCTGAAGCCACTGTTGTAACCCAGTGGATTGGGAGTGGACAGCTCACCTTTGTTCCATAGGTGCAGAGTTCAATTCTTGAAAAGCCTAAGCGGGTTTTCTTAGGGTTGAAACTTGGAAATACCCAACTTACTGACCTTACTTGCCACCATGGTCAAAGGGCTTCATAATTCCCTTAGACACTCAATAGGTAGGGTGTCCTTAGGAAGGGCTTATTAATAATTAGTCCAGGCCAAAAATAGTGGCAGCCAATAATAAGAATAGAGTTTCCATGCAATTATTTAGGAAATTTGTGCCAAAAGAGGGTGTCAACTATATTACATTGTCCTTGGGTGTTTTTTGCCCTGAGTTGTAATATTAGTGTTAAAAAATACACTAATATATGCCTTGATGCAGGGAAAAAAAAAAGAAAAAAGGCCTATGTGGCCAATGAGATTGTTAGAATGTGAGAATTGTTTTGAAGAGTTGTATTAGGAGCTTAATATTTAATCAAATGTTGCATGTTGCCTTGCACATGGTTCTCCTAAGGGGTGCACAAACCCTAACATTTTTGTATAAGTCTTTAGCCTTGCCATCACCACCTTCGAAGTGTTCATACTTATATAGAGGTTTCGAGCACATTATTTGTGCTCTTTGTTTTTATGGTCCTTATGGCTTGAGAATACGATGGAATAAAACAATGTAAGAAGAAAACTTGAATCCCTTCCCATCCATGGTTGTCGACGCCTAGAGCCGGAGCGACACAAAAAAAAAAACACGTGATGCTAGGTCATCTTCACTGATGAGAGAATATTGTTCGAAATGAGTGGAAAAACATGTTTGTCGTCTATTATCACCTTCCCGTTGTTCCGGGCTAGGAGAATGTCGTGGATTGTGTTGCGACAAGAAGGTAGCATTCAAATTGCAATTATATATATATATATGATATTTCTTTGCTTAAATGGTAACCCCAACATCTCTCTCACAGGGGAGAGTCATGGAAGATACAATAATTAAAACAAATATTGGTCTTCAGTTGAGCATGCCAACACCATTTGGCCAAGAGCATGAAGAGTGACCGACCAAATGTTGCTTGGGAAGATGATGACCTTCCGACATTTGAGATACTGATCACACAAAGCTGCGAAAGCTGGGTTGGTGTTGGGAACTCAAACATCACGTGCAGAATTTTAGTGAGAATGACTCGATTAATATTCATTAATGATAAAAACGAAGGAAAAAGGGGACAAAAAGGTTGGAATGAACTTGAATACCTACCTCCTTGGTCATGATGTTGAAACCACCATGTTTTGTAGATTCTTAAACATGGCCGAGGGTGTCGAATGAGATGCCAGATTTTGTGGGTTGAGTTCACATCCTTTCGGGTCCATTCATTTGATTTGTTCGAAAGTGAAACTCGAGTCCCTCGTCTTCTCGTCCTTAAGAACACAATCCTATGAGGCATATTCTGCCTCCTAGTGAGTCACCAGGGCTAGGCACATATTGAGGCAGAATATGCTTGCTACGGTCCATTCAGCATTCCCTAAGGGCCCATAGCTAGGTCATAAACCAGCACATGCGGGATGTTATATGGCACAAGTAGGTAGCAAATTCAGGATTGAGAATGTGTCGAGAGTGTTGGTTCTGCCATTTACGATAACACAAAAACCTCAAGTACCTTTGCAAATTCAACATTTCAGTCTTGGATTATTATTTTGCATTCAAGATTTCATGTTGAAGAGAATAGAATATTCCATCTTTTTTCAAAAAAAAAGATTGTCTATTTTCCATTTCAAAATCTTCTTCTTTGAATTTTTTTGTGGAGAATTTCAACATTTCTGAAAATGATATCCATATTGTTGGAATTGTCAAGGAACTGTGGTATGAGTGATATGAACCTTTATGTTCATATATGCAAGTGAGCTTCTTTTTTATTGTATGAAATTTTGCACTATTACAAAATTTAAAAAAGATTGTAGCAAAATCAATTTTTCTAAAAGAGAAAAATCTAAAATATATATCTACAAAATCTATAAAAATTGAAAATTTTCTAAGCATTGTTCAAGCAAGTAGCGAAAAATATATGAGGATGTTTAAAACTTTTCTTTGCATTTTTGTTATGAGCCAAATTTAGTTAAATAAGCTTTGGTTGATCACCACCTTGACCACATCACAAATTGCTTTTTGAAAATCGCATGACTGGAAGAAATATATCATTTTGCAACCGTTCTATTTGCAAGTGCACACAACTATATGTAATTTATGACTATATTGGTCTTTTTTGTAATTACAATATTTCTTTAGTCAACTTTTTTGCCTCATATGGTTGTGTATGCAATTGCAATGCAAATGTGGGCATATATGAACATGCACATGGATGATTTTCCAATTTTTTACATATGAATAGACCTTTAAAACTTTTTATAGTTACATATACAAGCACCTTTTAGTTGCATACATGATGACCAATGTGATGTGGACGTATGTCTTACACTTAGAGCCCCTAAATTTGATAATGCATGATAGACACATATATAGAAACATATATATATATATATATATATATATATGAAGAATGTATATTCAATATATTTTTAGTTGTATATTAAATTGTAGGTTCTTACCTATCTAGGTTATAGGTTTTTACTTGTTGAGACTAGCAACCAACCCATTTATTATGTATCTACCTAGCATGTTTTAGAATAGACATCTACCTACCTATTACTTATTTAACATAAACTATTTTAATTAACCTAGGTAGATAGGTACCTAGGTAGAAAACGTAAGGAGGTATGTAGATAGCCTATGTAGGTAGTTGACATGTAGCCCCGGTTAAAGCCCTTCAACTTCAAGGGGTCATATCTCCTTCATTTTTCCTTTGTTTTTAACTATTCAAAGTGTGTTGGATGCACCAAAACTTATTTGGTCTACACTTGCTTCTTGGACACCATAATGATGTTTGGATTCCTTTGTAATTCCAAGACCTTTAAAACATTATTTGAATACACATTAAATTGTTTTGTGGGATCTAATGTTTTAATGATTTTGTCCCAATTTTTTTGGCAACTTTAATTTTATAAGCTATTTAACCAAGGAAGGATGGGCTTCACATATTACCCATGACAAACATTCAAAGTGTGTGTGTCAACAATTTTGCTAGTGCATATAGGGCATGCACAAAACCTTGAAATAAAATAAATAAATTCAAAGTACACATACTCCCAATCTAACATTGGTTCATTTCATTGATTGCGTATATAATCATTTAAAACTTATAATTCATTTGACGAAAACAATCCCAAGTGAGAAAAAAGAGGTGCAACCACATAATAGTTGAATAATCATTGTAAAATGTTTAATTTGAAATTTTGACCTAGTATACCAAATGCAATCGTTCTATCGTAAGACAATGTGTTGGTGAGTAGGTGAAAACTTATCATATTTTCTATCATTAAGTTTGACTTGGGGGTATTACCAACAACTTGTTAGTCAAGTTTGTTGTTGTGTTTCCAAAAGCAAAATAAAAATCTAATTTGGTAGAATTGTAAGGGACTTCAAATTGAATCTTTTGGTAGAAAAAAAAGGGTTGAGAAATGAAAAATCCCCAATGTAGAAAGTGAAACATTACTAATTGTGGACAAGTTTCATAATTCCACATTTTTGGAGGATTTGATAAGTTGTGATGATTCAATGATCACAAAAATTCTAAGACATATAGAAAGCATAAATATGAAGTTGGTGAAAAAAGACTTGCTGCATTTGGACTTGGGATGAGAAAGAAAGAAATGTTTCAAGATGCATATATAATGACACACACAATCAAAGAAAAATGAGCTTTTGCGATAATTTTTGGAACCTTAATTTGTTTAACCCCTCCCATGCTCTAGTCCATGTAGCATATGCATATAGTAAAACTTGGGATTTGGATCTAGAAACTCCAATTCTAGATCTAATTAATGGTTAATTTTCTTTGTTGGAACCTCTATTCAAGTTGTAAACCTTGGTCCTTTTACCATGAGTGAATTCGTGATGAAGCAACATCAATAGTAAGTGAAAAAGGGGAACAGAAAAGGGGGTTAGAATCTTGTGAAAATAAAGGAATAAAAGGAAATTGATAGTTGGAGGAGGAATAAAGGTTAGGGAACTAGAGCCTAGTAGATAAGGAGGATTGGAGGGGTTAAAGCCACGTGTAGCAACAAACAAAGAAAAAAAAATTAAAGGAGAAAATTTCATTTGGGGTTGGTTTTAATTTCTTCAACCTTGATTTAGGGTTTTGGTTTTGGTTAGGGCGTTCATTTCGTCTTGAAATTGTGTTTTAGTGGAACCCCTGGGATTTTAATGAAATTGACTACTAGATTACAACCTTTGGGTATCAACTTGTCAAAAAAAGCTTTGGACTATTTATAAACTTTTTTAAAAATGGTGTAGGATCTCACGGAAGATGAAAAAGTGGAGTGGCTTTTTAGGTGTGTGGGCTTAGAACTTGAAAATAATATCCTTGGTTGAAAAGTTTGTCAGATAACCCCCAAAATAAAATAAAAATGGCATTTTTTTCTCTTGAAATTTGTACAATTCCAAAAAAAAGACGCAATGTAGATTGAAAGCAAACAATCTAATGACAACATTTTAGTGTTACATTACAATAATGACAATGAATGAACAAAGTAAAAAACACGACCATAGATGAGAAAAACCAAGTTTTTTATCCTTTTTCGCAATTTTTTATAGTGTTGTACAAACCAAGGTAACATAAAATACATATTTCACTGGGTCACCCAACCAACTAACTAGCCAACATTGTTATGATATGTTTTACAAATGTACCATCATTTCAAACTTTGTTGGACATAATTTTTGGAATAGATTGAGATCTTTGTGAAGAGGGCACCACCACACACGTTTTTTAGGAAACTTTTGTGTAGCATTACTTATCTCAAGTCTTACAGGACTAGGAACAAGAAATGAAGCTTGTAATATTTTGGTATTAAGGTGTCTTGGTTGTGTTGAACCCAATATAGTAGTGATCATGCCATTCAAGCTTACATTGAAGTTAAGGATCGACTTTGGCATAACGCCCTAATCAAGGATGCTTATAGATAGGTGGTTTCTTTTTTTTTTTTCTTTTAATTTGTTTAGTCTTACGTGGTTGATTTTGTAGATTTAAAATTGCCTTTTAGTAATAAATAATTTTCTAAAAGGTGGGGCTTATGTTTTTAATAGGTTTTTTTTCTTCATGGGCATCAAACGTCCCATGTCCCTTAGTTCATCATGTCTCATTGAACCTCATAGTTCCCATTGCCCATTTATTTTATTAGACACCATCGTAGACCTAGTTTCCACATCATCTCCCATGCAAACCATGCACCACCTATTAATTCCCCCTCCCATTCTAATAAACCACACATCAACCATTAGTTCCCCTTCCCATTGTAACAAACCACACATTGCCCATTAGTTCCCATTATTAGTCTTTAACCCTTTGTGAAAATGTGGAGCCCCAACCTTATAATTTCTTAAACCCCTTTGATCATGCACATGTAGAACCTTTTTCCCCTTCCACTTTACTAGCCCCTCTAGTTGCCCATGATTAAACCTCCCAACCTACACTCATCTTTTCAACACGTTTGCAACCTCCACCTTGCCCCACTTGTGGGCACCAATTCATTAGTCGAGGGTTAGCGCATCATTAGTGTTCTTATCAGGCATCCAATTCATTTAATCCAAACCCTTGTGACCATCCCAACTTGACCTTCCCTTGCTCCCACCCCACCTACATTAATTTAAACTTGGGTTTCGTCTTTGGATGTCCTCAAGTCCTTTCATTTAAACTTTTCTCATCCTCAATTGTATAATCACATCCATAGTGCTTTATGACTTGATGTACAAATGACATTTCATTTTCCATTAAATAAGTTGGCACATGACCCTTATGATGTGGTAGTTTGGCATTTGATCTTCTTGTTACCCTAATGGTGTCTCACTTTGCCTTTCGTGGTGGGGCAACATGGCATAGGTAAACATAAATTTGATTCAAATGTTTTTTAGTAAACAACTAGGCAAACTTGTAGGAGTTTTTTTTGAGGGCTTAAATGTTGGTTACAAATTTGAACTTAATACCTCTTTTTCAACATGATCCTCTTGTTCATAAACATTTTTTTCATAATTAATTTTTGGATGTGTGAGGGAATACTTCAGAACAACCCACCATTATGCCAAAAATGCCATTTTATGATTAATCCTATATGACTACAAGTGGATAAATGATTAAAAATGGCATAAACTAATCTAAACTATCTATAAGTGGCATAAACAATTAGTATAGTTGATAAGGACTAATCATAGAATGGCATTTTTAGCATAATGCGCATTTTGCCACCATTTTCCCTTGCACTCATGTTTTTTAATACCACTTTAGTTTCATTGCATTTCAACTTCAATTACATGACTATTTCCTACTTTTCTTAAAAGATTATGAGCAAAACCAACATTTCAATGTTTTTTTATGTTATTTCAAGCTCACATTCCAATGCATGCCCCATCTATTATCAAATGGTCTTTTTAGGATGGTTTTTGAATACCTTCAAGATAGTTTTCACCCAAAAAATTCAACAAGTGAATTCTTTTAATTGTTTAAATTTTGCTTTCATATCACTTAGGGTCATAGTCCACCTTGAATTGCATGTGTTCTTGCAGTGGCCAACCTTTTAGCCATGAACAAGTTTTCAAGTGGAGTTTGTTCCATTATAGTGTGAAAAACATTGTATTGATTGATAAGCTACGCATTATGCTTTCAATTTTGGAATGCCTTTGCAACACAATTCTCTTCGCACTAATTCGAAGTTGCAATTAAGGGCGATTATGAAGTAGTAATTGATGACATTAGGTACATTTTAAACCTTCACCATGATTAGGTTTTTGTTTAATTGGATGTGGCAAACACCTTCAATTCGATGTCAATAACGGTCATATTTTTAAAACTTCATGCGACAAGTGAAGACATTTGTAATTCATCCCTTTTGTTTATGCATTTGAATTTTCCTTTTTTTTAATAATTATAATTGTGAAAGCAATGTGATAGTCATCCCCTCTACCATGGGAACCCATTAAGGTGATCGATTGGGACGGGCATTATGTTTTAACCCATTTGAGGGCTTTGTGTTTTACTCTTAATCATTTCTTTTCTTGTCTATTTCCATCCATTGTAGATGGCATTCACATCATAAGTCCCCTTTTTATTGTATCATCTATAAATAAACATTTCAAAAATCAAATTATTTACTATAAAAAATGTGCAACATGGTCACCTTCTACCCTGCCATCTAATTTTAATACCCCATCCTAGTTTACCACCTCATTAGAAAGCACCATAGTTTTGGGGTTCCATTGAACATTTTATGATTCATAATGTCTTTCATTAGAGATGTCATGCTAAAGGATGTTCGACATATTGACCTTTTCCTTCGAATGGGTGATGTTTAAGTATCCTTTGGAATTTCAATTCATTATTCTGTGCAACAACCATCATATTTCTTACAATGTACACTTCCTTCTTCCACCTTCATGAAATCCCTTTATTTATTTTTTAGTCTTCACTCTTTCAAATGTTTGGGCGCCTTTTGAGTGTAAGATCTTTTGATAGCCTAGAAAGATTTCTAATTCATAAACAAGTTTTTTCCTAATAACTTTTGGTGGCATTAGCTTCATATCAACAACCATCATCACCCCAACAACCTATTTAGGTAGTTGGGCTCTTATGGCCTTAATCATAATTGCTAAGTTTATGGTTGATCAACGTCTTTTCCTTCTTAAAGCCATAACATGATTAAACTATAACACTTTCCCATTCTAGCAACATTTCAAAGCTCTGATACCACGTGATGCGCTCCCAAGTCCCCAAGTTAGCCCTAAGTTGGCTAACTCACTCAAGTTGCAGAATTTCTGGGACTTAAGGCACGCTCCCAGCTTCCAGCACTAAAGGGGGTGAGAGGGGCGTGCTGAAAGCTCCAGGATAGACTAGGAAGAGGGACAAGCTCACTCACTTATGCGGTCCTGCATCCAAATGCAACGCACAAATGGGTTAGAACTCATTCTGCACCTTTTTGGTGTTGGGACAAACCACGAGCTAACTTGGACTCACTTGATTCACCACGGCCCGGACTCAGGGAAAGCCACCACCTTCCCCCATATAGTATTATTTGCAGCTCTCCGCCGCACCTACATCCAAATGGCTTTTTTTCCCGGGACTCCCAAAGTGGAGTCCTGAAACTATCCCGGTTTGGACTCCCGAGACTTTGGACGCTCATAACTCCTCGCTTCGGACTTGGATCGGGACGAGGTCTCAACCAAAGTTGTAGCTCTCTTTGAGAGATTTCCAACGGTGTGTCACACTCCACCTGCACGCATCGAAATCGGGTCAATTCCCGACTTTTAATGGTCAGGAGTGAAACTGCCAGTTTGACTCCCGACCCTTCTTTTGGCCATAACTTGTGCTACAGATGTCCAAATGGCTCATGCGAGGCCATTTTGGACATTTAAATTTCAAGACCTTTCCAAAGATATAAATAATGTTTCAATGCAAGGTGTTTTGACCCCTACAATCACGCTCTGAGTTTTCAGGAGTCCCGAAGGACTCCCAAGTCCCATTTTTGGGAGTGTGAGTGGTGACCTCACAACTCCCTCAAAGTGGGGTTGCGACAAACGTCCTTTCCTTCTTAAAGCCATAGCATGATTAAACTATAACACTCCATTCTAGTAACATTTCAAAGCGACATGTGATCTTCTACCACCCTTAGCTCGCATGTGTCTTCTTCTTGGACATTTCATCAAACAACAAATGGTTCAACTTCAAGATTCCATCTTGAAGTGTCTACACCATCATACCCTTTTCCAACATACTTTTTGAGGAGATATTTGAAACGCATCATGCTCAAATTTAATCATGTTCTAGCCTAGGGGTGGATGCGTAGTTTACAATTTGACCAATTTTCCTAGCCTTTTTATTTGTTTCCCAACCTTTTTCACAATGCTTCCAATGTGATTCGGATTATCCCATCTTTCAATTGTAGGTATCCTTTGATGCATGTGCACACATCCCATCAACTATATGGGTATCCACCTTTTACATTGTACTCATAGTAATAAACACACAAGAACCCATGATGCAATTCGTAACACTTTTGCTACCATTATGAGCGATGTTGATTACCATGTGGGGTGAGAACAATTCCATGTTTTTTCTTCAAACTTGTTCAACTTCTTTTGTTGGTGAGTCAACATAGTGTTCACCAAAGATGACATTTGCACCCTAATCAACATTGTCATTACCGACCTAATGTGAATATATTTGTTTTTCCAATCTCGTGCCATTCAAAGATTTGTTGTTTTCGATGTGGCTGAAGCTAAAGAACAAAACTATCATGATTGACACCTCACTGATCAATTCGTCCCTTTAGTAGTTGAGGTATCTGGATGTTTAAATAAGTATGCGGATGTGTTTTTATATGATTGTGCCAAAGCCATTTAGAACTTGAAAGGGCCAAAAGGCCTTCATTTTTTTTGTTTTGGTAACTTTTATTCGTTAATCACATTGCAAAGGCTGCAAACATCTTCCATGTTAAGTTGGACAATAACTATAAGCCTTGTTACTTCTTGACTTCCACCCTTTCAAGACACACCTCCCATCATCACGGTTGCTTTATTGCAAGCGATTGATTTTTGACATGGATAGATTTCATCACCTAGTTTGAACTAATTTGATGTCCTGTAAATTCTCATTTTTCCTCTTTTTTATCCCTTTGTACATTTTCAAATCTATGGTGTGTTTATTAGTAAGTTTTGTAAAGTTGCACCATGTTAAAGAGTTGTCACACATTGCTCAAGGTTGGGTTTAGATGCAAGGGTTTAGGTAGATGCAAGGGTTGGGTAGATGCAAGTTATGGTGGCTCAAAAGCGACAAGAATCCTAGTCCCAAAAGTCCATATAAATGGAAAAATTAACATTATAATTAAAAAAAATTAAAAACCAATGTTTAGTGGGCCTTATGTGATGATTAATCAATTAATAAAGTCCATATAAAAGGCTGCCCATTTAAAAAAACTCCTTATTATACATGTTAGGTGAAAAAAAATTAGTTTAACAAAAAATGATTAAGATTGGGACTTTTGAAAATATGGTCCAAATCCGGTCATTCAAAAATCCATAATTATTTGTTCGTTATAACTTTTGTTGTTAATGCATAATTAAAATTATAATCCATATGTTCACTTTAAAAGTCTATTACTATATGATTAGTGTATGTTTATTAAATTTCACCCCTTAATAAGTATTTTTATTCAAGTTGAAAATCTTGATCCATAAATATTTTTGTCAAATTAATGATTTTACAATGTGTTTGTAACATTTGAATAGAGTTCATTCTGTAAAAAGTTTATAAAATTGCAAAAAGTGAACTTGTAACTTGCATCTACCTTATGAATGAAACATCAATGAGGTGGGATAGAAGGATGACATGTGAATTACAACATATGCATGTCACAATTAATATAAATGAAACATCGAAAAGGTGGGATACAAGGACGACCTGTATATTACAACATACACACGTCACGATTTGCCTAAAAATTTGGCTATGAGGACTTTAAATAAGAGTAATAGGGAGATAGGATTAGGTTGCTTTGTTGTGAAGTTTAAATAAGAGTAATAGTGAGATAAGATGAGGTTGCTTTGTTGTGAAGTTTAAAAATTAAGTATGTTTAACACCACATTTTACCTGGGCAAATGGAAGTGGCAATATTATTGGGATATGAGATCTTATTCTTTCCAAAGCTCGAAAATATGTGTGAATAAATGAAAAAAAACTTGACTTATTTTAGTTTAATGAAAACAATATTTGGTTCCAAAAGGAGGCAAGGCCGACAATATAGGAAGGGTGGCCATTGCAATTGACTAGAGATAAGAATGAATGTGCACAAAAATGATTTACCAAAGGATGTTAAGAATGGGTCAATTTTGAATCAATTGATCAACAATGAAGTGAGTTTGAATGCTTCAAAATATTTTGCCTTGGGTTTATCCATGGAAAGAGTCTTGGTAGAAAATTTAATTTTGTTTCACAAAGGGGAGGCTAAAGGTCAAAAATGAGGAAAAAACTACCTAGAAATCCATGTTGAAGTGGAACAAAGTTCCCCCCACCTCCCCCTGACCACGCGAGAGAAAACTCAATTATTTATCAACACAATTCGAAGGTTCTGTTCCTTCTTTATCATTTAAACATCTTATGATCCTATGGGTTGGCAAGAATTCTTCCAACTTGAAACTGAATCATTGGGACTCTTGCAATGAACCGAAAGCTTGTAATGTCAATGTTGATGCAAGGTTTTGTCTGGAATCAATTGTTGTTTCACAACCATGTGTAGTGGTGGGTTTTACTTCCTGTCGACACCTTTTAGACAATTGCATATAATGATCCTAACTTTTTAAAGATCATTCCAAGAGTGTTAATTCAATCACTATTGTCGGTTGCTTATATTTAGATTTCATAAGTACCCTAAGGCCCATTTTACACTAGGAGTCAGGGCTGAAAAAGCTTGGGGCCCAACTTTGAGCATTTTTAGCTTGTTGTTTGGCACCAAGTTACTAACAAATGCTAGAACATTGATGTCAGGATATTAATAAATGCTGGAACATTGGCCCCAAGGGTTGCAAATTGGCTTCCCAAATTCAATGGTACCTTTTTTCAGCCTTGGGGCCAATAATACAAAGCCATAAAGTTCAGCATTTATTGATAACCTGGGCCATATTGAAAATATTTTATTTATTTATTTCAACCTTGTAAAGCCCTTGGGCCTGATTTCAACTTTTGCATCATCAAGGTGGGTCTAATTGTAAATTTTGGTTTTTAAGAAAATTTCATAATTAAAGAAATGTTAGTTTTGATTACTTCGAAAATCTCAATGCAGTGGTGAAGAACTAACCTAGCAGATTTTTAGGCCATTATTCGATTTTCTGATATTTTGAGAACCGTGGTTAGATATCATAACCAACTGCTTGATTATTTTGAGAACCACATAATTATCAACCCTGTTTTTTCTTGTCTTCTTTCTTTCTTTCTTTCTTTCTTTTAATTTAACATCAATACCCGGACCAGAGAGATCCATTTGACGATAATTACAAAGTTGACTTGAGCAAAACACTCCTGTTGTCTAGGCAAGAAACTAAGTACAAAGCTACCGCTTTCTGATTAACCGAATACATTAATTCAGGAAGTAAGTTGCACGGTGTCAATTGTTTCCCTAACTGTTGACTAAACTTGCAACAAATGTCATGGTGAGCTGGGCACACTAATAACAAGTGGTCTTCATCCTCAACAACTCCTAGGGAACATAGACGACAAATCCTATCTCTCCTCGGGACACTCTCAGGCTTTGCATGCCTGCTACA
>Ga0116231_10011575_pt1 | contig 13476 bp, 15 predicted proteins | sample S1TSphgellanicum_2_FD_89695 | JGI IMG/M metagenome (GOLD analysis project Ga0116231, IMG submission 89695) | Host-associated microbial communities from peat moss isolated from Minnesota, USA - S1T2_Fd - Sphagnum magellanicum MG | ecosystem: Host-associated > Plants > Peat moss > Unclassified... | reverse complement strand
ATCCATCTGCTTGCGGGACCGTTCGTTCGCAAGACCGACGTCCCCGAACCAACCGCATCATCGTATCCGTTCATGCTAGAAACCGCGCGACCGAAACCACCGCCACCGACACCAAAACCGACCCCGCCACCGAAGCCGCAGAAAACGCACCCACGCGAGTCACGCTCGAACCCGATCGCTCCGCCGCATCAATCACACCACAACCCGCGCGTGCCGAATGCACCGGTGCCGCCGGCGCATCCCGGAAACGGCGGCCCCGATCCGGGCTCGGGCGGTCAGGGGCCAGCGAGCGACGGAATCGCATCCGCCGCGCCGTCGCCGCTAGCGACCGAATTGCCGACGCCGGCTGCAACGATCGCTCCGACCGCAACGCCCGCGTGTGCACATCCGAACGTAGCCGCATCGACCATCGAAGCGGCAAGCGTCGACACCCCATCGCTCGCCCAGCAAAACGGAATCTCCGGCGTCGTCGACGTCATCGTGCGGCTCGACGAGCACAGCCACATCGTCGCTGCGCGCATCGCACACACCCCGAGCGCCCTCCTCAACGACGCCGCTCTGCGCGCCGCTCGCACCAGCACCTTCCGCACCGAAGTTCGCGATTGTCTACCAGTCGCGGCCGAGTACGTCTTTTCGGTGGAATTTGATGGGCAGTGACGGGATGACGCCCGACGTTGCCTTTCGTCGCTGCGGGGCGGGACGGCCCGGCGTTTGACGCCGGGCCGCTTACGTTTACGCCGGGCTGATGTCCTCGCCCGTGATGTCGCTGACGCGCTTCGTCACCTGACCGAGGTTCGCAATCGCGATCACTTCGTCGCCCTCGGCGAGCCGCTGGAGGCGGACGCCCTTCGTGGAACGGCCCGCGCGGCGGATCTGGTCGACCGGGATCCGGATGACCTGGTTGCCGCTCGTGATGAGCAGCAGCTCGTCTTCGGGTTTGACGAGGATCTGATCGACGACGAAGCCGATCTCTTTTTCTTTCGCGAAGGCCTTGACGCCCTTACCGCCGCGGTTCGTGTGGCGGTAGTCTTCGATCGGGGTGCGTTTGCCGAAGGCTTGCGAGGTGACGATGAGGACTTCGCGGCGCTCGTCTTCGACGACGTCCATCGCGACGACCGTGTCGCCCGGCGCGAGCGTGATCGCGCGGACGCCGCGGGCGTTGCGGCCCATCGGCCGGACGTCTTTCTCGTTGAAGTGGACGGCCATGCCGTCGTGCGTGGCGAGGATGATGTCGCGCGTGCCGTCGGAGAGGTCGACGCCGAGCAGTTCGTCGTCGTCGTCGAGGCCGATCGCGTTGAGGCCGTTGCGGCGCACGTTGGCGAACTCATCGAGCATCGTCTTCTTGATGACGCCCTTGCGCGTCACCATCACGAGGTAGCCCTCGATCGTGAAATCGCGGATCGGGAAGACGGCGGTCACGCTCTCGCCCGGCGGCAGCGTGAGCAGGTTCACGAGCGCCGTGCCGCGCGCCTGACGCGTGGTGTCCGGGATCTCGTAGGCGCGCAGACGATACGCGCGGCCCTTGTTCGTGAAGAACAGGACGTGCTGATGCGTCGTCGCAACGAAGAAGTTCTGGACGACGTCTTCGCGTTTGAGATTCGAGATGCCGATGACGCCGCGTCCGCCGCGGTTTTGCTGGCGAAACGTATCGACCGAGACGCGCTTGATGTAGCCGCCGACCGTCGAGGTGACGACGACTTCCGTATCGGCGATGATGTCCTCGATCGCCATCTCGCCTTCGAGCACTTCGATCGCGGTCTTGCGCTCGTCGCCGAAGCGCTTCTTGATATCGAGCGTTTCGGTTTTCACGACGCCGAGCATCTTGCGCGGGTTGGCGAGCAGTTCGGTGAGTTCGGCGATCAGCTTCATGAGCTGGCCGTGCTCGTCTTCAATCTTCTGACGTTCCAGGCCGACGAGCGTGCGCAGCCGCATGTCGACGATCGCGGCGGCTTGCTGCGTCGAGAGATGGAACGCGCCGTCCTCGATCTGCGCCTCGATGTCATTCCCGGCCATCCGCCGGAACGCGTCGGAGAGCGCGAACGGCTCGGCGGCGAGCCGCTCGCGCGCGACCTCGACCGTATCGCTCTCACGAATGATCGTGATGATGCGGTCGATCGCGTCGAGCGCGACGAGAAAACCAAGCAACAGATGTGCGCGCTCTTGCGCCTTGGCGCGTTCGTATTCGGAGCGGCGCCGCACAACCTCGCGGCGGTGCTCGATGAAGTGCTTGAGGATGTCGACCAGCGAGAGGACCATCGGCTCGAGGCGCGTGTTGCCGTCCGAGGTCTTCATGATCGAGCCGTCTTCGCGCCGGGCCGGCACGAGCGCGAGCATGTTGAACGCAAAGCTCGACTGCAACGGCGTCTGCTGGTACAGCTGATTGAGCACGATGTTCGGCACCGCCGAGCGATGCAGCTCGACGACGATGTTCATGCCGTTGCGATTCGAGAGATCGTCGAGCCGGGTGATCCCGGTGATGCGCTTCTCTTCATACGCCTCGGAGATCGCCTTGACGATGCGTTCTACCGAGACTTGAAACGGCACCTCGGAGATGACGATCTTATACTTGCCCTTCTCCTCGACGATCTCGGCCTTGCCGCGCAGCGCGACGGAGCCGCGACCAGTCTTGTAGGCCTGCCGGATCGCCTCTTTGCCGGCGAGCACGCCGCCGGTCGGAAAATCCGGACCTTGCACGATGTCGATGATCTCGTCGTCGGTCGCGTTCTCGTTGTCGACGAGCGCGACGACCGCATCGCAGATCGAGCTGATATTGTGCGGCGGGATGTTCGTCGCCATACCGACCGCGATGCCGCTCGAGCCGTTGATCAGCAGCTGCGGCAATTTGCCCGGCAGCACCACCGGCTCTTCGCCTTGATTATCGAAGTTGGGGATGAAATCGACGGTTTCTTTGTCGATGTCGACAAGCATGTCCATCGACGGACGCGCCAGGCGCGCTTCGGTATACCGGTAGGCCGCCGGCGGATCGGGGTTGATCGAACCGAAGTTGCCGTGACCGTCGACGAGCGGGTAGCGCAGCGTGAAGTCTTGTGCCATGCGCACGAGCGCGTCGTAGACCGAGGAGTCACCGTGGGGGTGAAAACTCTTGAGAACCTCGCCGATGACACCGGCGCACTTGCGATGCTGTTTGTCGGGGGTCATCCCCATCTCGCGCATCGCGTAGAGGATGCGGCGCTGGACGGGTTTGAGGCCGTCGCGGACATCGGGGAGCGCGCGCGACGCGATGACGGACATCGCATAGGAGAGGTAACTCTCCCGCATTTCGTCTTCGACGTTGATGGCGGAGATTCGGTCGTTGTTCACGGGGTGGTCCTATCGGAGGGGTGGGCGTCCGCGCCGGGGCGCTAGTCCTGCCAGAGCGGTATTCCATCGTCGTCGAGGTTGATTTCCTCGAGCGAGGGCGGCGGCGATCCGCCGTACAACGACCCGCCGCCCAGCGGCGAGTCGGGCAAAATCGCCGAATTCGGAATGATCGTCGTGTTGTCGTAAAAAGATTGGCGCGAGCTGCCGGAACGCGGCATATACGCTTGTTCGTCGACCGGGACGCTCGCGAGATCCAGCGGCTTGCGCACGGAGGCGGACAGCGCCGCGTTCGCGTTACGGACCACCTCGCGGGCATGCTCCGCGCGATCGCGCACGGCGGCCAAATGCGATTCGTAGCGCGCGTCGAGTTCGGCCAGATGCGAGGCCATTGCGGGGTTGCCGCCCATCGCGCCGTTGACCGATCCGTTCATCGCACGGGCCCCCGTTCGCGCGGCTTCACGAGCGCGCCGACAATAAAGCCCACGATCCCGCCCCCGATCGCGCCGAGCAAGCCGATCAAGGCAATCTTGCTGCCGATGCCGCCGCCGACGTGGCCCACGGAAAAGAACCGGAGCGCGAGAATCCCGGCCTCGAACGCCGCGGCGAATACGGAGCACACCGCTCCGGCGACGATGCCGACAATCACGTCGCTGACACGAACAAACACAATGAGAAAGTTTCGCGTTCGTGCGAGGTGTATCATCTAAGGATGCCCGTGACACTTCCGGACGAGCGCGCGTTGGACGCTTACGCACGGACGCTTGCAGCCTGCCTCGCACCCGGCGACGTGCTGGCATTGCGCGGTCCACTCGGCGCAGGGAAGACCACCCTCGTGCGAGCCCTGGTGCGCGCCCTCCACGGCTCCGACGCGGCGGTCTCATCGCCGACCTTCATCTTCCGCCAGCGCTACGACGGCACGCCGCCGGTCGAACACCTCGATCTCTACCGGCTCGACGACCCCGCGGAGTTGCGCGAGCTCGGTCTCGAAGACGCGTTCGCGCCGGACCGGATCACCGTCGTGGAATGGCCCGAACGGGCACCCGAGCTGCTTCCGTTGCATACGCGGACGCTCACGATCTCCGGGTCGGGCGACGGCCCGCGGACCGTCGAGCCGTGAAGGTCCTCGCCCTCGACGGCGCGCTCGGCGGCTTCTCCGCGGCGCTTGCCCTGGACGGCGACGTCCGCGCGGTGGCCTCGCCCGTTCCGGATGCGCTCGAGGCCGGGCTCGGCCGGATCGCCGCGCTCTTGGCGGCGGGCGGCATCGACCTCGCCGGGCTCGACCGCATCGCCGTTGGCCTCGGCCCCGGCTCGTTCACCGGCGTGCGGATCGTGCTCTCGTATGCCAAGAGCCTGGCCTACGGGTCGCAGCGCCCGCTGACCGGAATCTCGTCGTATGATGCGCTGGAACCCGACGGCGTCCCGGAGCCGCTCCTGACCGTCGTGCGCGGTCGCACGGGCGTGATTTGCGCGCGACTGCGCGCGGGCGGTGCCGAGCGGGTCGCGTGCGGTCCGGTGGCCACCGTGCTCGACGAGCTTGCGATTGCCGCGCTGGACGAGCCGCTCGCCGTCGTCGGCGCAACGGAGGACGTCCTTTCTGCGGTTGCCGAACGCGCCAAGACTTTGCGCGTCCTCTCGCCCCGCTCGGAAAACCCCGCCGTCGCAATCGCCGAGCTCGCCGCTCGCCGTGCGCCGAGCCCGAGCGTCCACGCGCTCGCCCCCGATTACGGCGAACTCCCGGCCGTGCGCGTTCCGGCCCGCCGCTGATGGCCACCGAGATTCGTCCGGCCGCCGACATGGCGCCGCTGGGCCGGTTGCAGATCGAGCGGATGAGCGCGACCGATCTGCCCGCCGTGCTCGAGATCGAAACGCTTTCGTTCCAGACGTCGTGGCCGCAAAATGCGTTCGCAAGCGAGATTCGCGACAACCGGCTCGCGCATTACTTCATCGGCCGGCTCGACGGCCGGATCGTCGCGTACGGCGGCATCTGGGTGATCCTCGAAGATTCGCACGTCACGACGATCGCGGTGCACCCGGCTTATCGCGGCAAAAAACTCGGCGAAGAGATGCTGATCCATCTGCTGCGCGAAGCGGTCGGCAACGGCGCATCGTGGATCACGCTCGAAGTGCGCGAATCGAACGACGTCGCGCAGAAGCTGTATCGCAAGTACGGCTTCACCATCGTCTCGACGCGGCGCGGATATTACAGTGACAACAACGAGAACGCGCTCGTGATGTGGGCGGGGAATCTCAAGGGGCCGCTCTACGCGGCTCGGCTGCAGGTGCTACGCGACACGCTCGCCGCCGACATCGCCGCCGGCCGCGTATGAAACCGGCGCTCGTCGCGCTCGCGACGTTCGCCGCGTGCGCGGTTCCGATCGCCGCGACTGCGGATACGGTCATCGGCGGTATCGCCCTCGGGACACCACTCGAAGCGGTGCTCAAATCGATGGGGCCGCCGGCGTTCGCCCACTCGGGCGATACCGGCAACGAGATCGCTTGGCGTGGGCCGGGCGGGCAGACGGCGGTGTTCGTCGAGGACGATGTCGTCGACGCGGTCGTCTACCAACCGATCGCGGATACACGCATTACGGTCGACTTCGACGGCAAGCCCGTGAGTTTCATCGCCGGCGCGTACACGGCCGACCAAGCCGACACGCAACTGGCCGCCAGCGCGCAATTCTCGGCGGGATCGACCCGCACGTACATCCCCGCACCCGGACGCGAGCTCGTGCTCCTCTTCGACGAGCGCACCAACCGGCTCACCAGCGTCGCGTACGGCGAGCGCGGCACGATCGCGCGGCTCGGCTACATCAAAGCCGATGATATTGCGACGTCCGTGCCCTATCATCCGGCGACGATGAACGCGAGCGCGATCAAAGACGCGGGCACCGGTCCCGCAGCGCTGATCGCCTACAGCATCGATCGGCGCGGCATCGTGAAATCCGTGAGCGTGCTGGTGCCCAGCGGCGTTGCGTCGTTCGACGATGTGCTCGCAAACGGATTGCTCGACGACAAATTCACCCCCGCCCATCTCGGCGGCCGCGAGATCGCCTCAACGTACTATCGCATGGTGCACGCACCATGACGGGCGGACTGCATTTCATCGACATCGCGCGTGCCGCGCGTTCAAAAATCAACCAGCACGCGCGCTGCGCGCACTCGCTGCGCGTCGCACGTTTCGCGGAGCGGCTGGCACGCGATCACGGTGAGGATCCCGCGCCCGCGCGGCTGGCCGGCATCCTGCACGATCTCGCCCGGCTCTATTCAATGCCGCGCCTGATCGCCGAATGCGAAGTGCGCAACATGCCGATCGACTCGTTCGAGCGCGCGAATCCGATCGTGTTGCACGCGCGCCTGGGCGCGGAGCTGGCGCGCGAGGAATTCGGCATCCGCGACGAAGCCGTGCTCTCGGCGATCCGTAAGCATACGGTCGCCGATCCGCGCATGTCGCGGCTCGATACGATCGTCTACCTCGCCGACGCGCTCGAACCGGGCCGGGTGTATCCCGAGCGGGCCGATTGGGCGGCTTTGGCCCGCCGTGATCTCGACGCCGCCCTGCGGTGTGTGCTTGAATCGAGCATCGACTATCAGCGCGCCAAAGACGCCGACGTCGCTCCCCAGACCTTCGCCGCCCTGCGCGCCTTGGGTACCCTCCCGGAGAAACATTCTGCCTGACCTCATCGACGTCGTTCGCGCCGCGGCGGACGACAAAAAAGCCGACGATATCACCGTCATCGACCTGGATGGCCGGACGATCGTGGCCGACGCCTTCGTGATCGCTACCGGCCGCTCGAAGATCCAAACCCGCTCGATCGCCGACGCGATCGTCGAGCAGGTGAAGGGCGCCGGCTTTGCCGTCGCCCGCACCGAGGGCTATAACGACGGCGACTGGATCCTCATCGACCTCGGCCCGGTCGTCGTGCACGTGTTCACGCCCGAGCAGCGCGCCTTCTATAACCTCGAGCGGCTGTGGGGCAAGACGGCCGAAGCGCGGGCGCAGAACTCGTGAAGAACGTCTCGCCGCGCCGCCGGGCGCGTTTCCAGCAATTCTGGTTGCGGGCGTTCGTCTGGGTCCTGCTCGCCATCTTCGTGCTCGGCTCGGTCGGCGCCATCGCGCTCATCGCGGTTCACTAGCGAAACCCTGGCCCGCGGCCGGGGTATCAGGGAGCGGAGGAACCGATCCGATGAAACCGCTCGCGGCCCTCGCCGCCGCCACCTTTGCCATCGGCGCGCTCGTCGCGCCCGCCTTCGCCGCCGAGTACGTGCACGACGGTGCGAGCTTGCTCAGCCCGGCGACGGTCTCGCAACTCGATTCGACGATCGGCAGCTTCTATGGGCAAACGCACAAAGAAGTGCTCGTCGATACGGTCCCGTCGCTCGACGGCGCGACGGTCGCCGACGCGGCTGAGCGCGTCTTCGCACAGCAGCGCGTGAACGGCGTCCTGATCTATATCGCGAAAGCCGAACACAAGATCGAGATCGTGCCGGATCGCGCGTCGCGCGCCTTCTTTCCGAGCGGCTCGTTCGATCCGATCTACGCGACGATGAGCACGTCCTTCAAGGCCGGCGATTTCAACGGCGGCGTCACGAACGCGGTCAACCTCATCATCAATACGTACCGCGGCCACGAAGGCGCGCTGCGGGAACGTCGCACCGAAAATTACGTACCCGCTACGACGACGCAGGTCGTGCGCAGCAACACGGGAGGCTTCAACATGGGCTTTATCTGGTGGCTGATCGTCCTCGCGGTCATCTTCTTCGTCGTGCGGTTGATCTTCCGCGCGATGGTCGGTCCGCGGATGTACCCGCCGGGCTACGGCGGCGGTCCCGGTCCCGGCGGCCCCTATGCGGGCGGTCCCGGCTATGGTCCCGGCTACGGCGGGCCCGGCTACGGCGGTTACGGCGGGGGCGGCGGCGGATTCTGGAGCGGATTGCTCGGCGGCCTCGGCGGCGCCTGGCTCGGCAACGAGATGTTCGGCGGCAACCGCGAGACGATCATCGAGGAACCCGGCAACTACGCCGACGTCGGCGGCGGGGGCTACAGCCAAGATCAGAGCGGCTTCCAGAACGATCCGGGTCAAGCCGATATGAGTAACGCGTCCGGCGGCGGTTGGGGCGACTCGTCCGGCGGCGGCTGGGGCGGCGATTCCGGCGGGGGCTGGGGCGGCGGCGACATGGGCGGCGGCGGCGGCGATTCCGGCGGCGGCTGGTAAACGGCGCAACGCTCGCGAGGAGAGAATGACGGCCGGGGCAACGCTCCGGCCGTTTGTTTTAGTCGGCCCGCGATTCGATTGTCGTCAGCCGCCGTTCCGTTTGCTCGCGAAAGAGGCGCGTCTCCGCTTCAAGATTTTCGACGCGCGTCTCGATCCGCCCGAGCCGCCGGTCGATGCCATCGAAGCGTCGATCGACACCATCGAGACGTCTATAAACGTCATCGAAGCGTTTGTAGACGTCATCGAAGCCCTTCTGTGTCGCGATCGCAAGCGTATCGATGCTTTCATGCATCGCCACGTGGCGTCTTTGCCAAGCGAGGTCCAGCCTTTCGAGCGAGCGAGTCTGACTGGTAATCGCGACCGCTTGGCTTTCGATCGCGAGCGACTGTCCCGCAAGGAGGCGTTCGATTCGGTCGAGTTGGGATTCGCCGGACATGAGTGCGGATTCGCCTTTCTGAAGCGTGGTTCCGGGTGCGGCCCTAGCGGACCGTGAGGCGATCGGTGAGGCGGTCGAGCCGAGCGGGGGTCATGCCGGAGACGTCGGCGAGCTCGTCGACCGACGTGAAGGGGCCGTTGACGTCGCGGAATTCGACGATGCGCTCCGCGAGTTCGGGGCCAAGGCCGGGCAGGTCGGCGAGTTCGTCGGCTGAGGCGCTGTTGAGATCCAGTGGCTCGATCGCGATCGCGTCGACGGCACGGCGCTTCGCGCGCTTCGGTGTACGCCGCGGCGCGGCGGTGCGGCGCGCGCTCGGTGCCGCTTCGCCGCGGCGCAGCACGGCGATCTCCTCACCGTCGCTCAGGTGTGCGGCCAGATTCACGCGCAGAAGATCTGCATCCGACGTTGCACCTCCAGCGCGCGCGAGCGCATCGACGGCACGCGCATTTGCCGCGAACGAATACACCCCCGGATGCGCGACCGCTCCGGCTACGTAGACGACAACGGAGCCGGACGCGACCGGCGTTGTACCGCGCCCGCGCCGGCCGCGGGCGACCGCACGAACCGGCGCGTGCGGCGCGTCGAGCGTCTCATGCGATGTGACGATGATTGATGGAGCGGGCGGCGCGGGATGCAAGAGCAGCGCGGCGACCACCAACGCTCCGGTGACCGCCGCGCTCGCAAGGATGCGGCGCGACCAGGGTGATGCGATGAGATCCTTCACGTCACGTCGTTCACACCGAACGACGCGGTCGCTAGATCTCGCAACGTTCGTTCACACCGGATCGGCGCATGGAATAAGAAACGGGGCGGTCCGCAGACCGTCCCGTTTCTCTGTGGTGCGAACGTTCCGCTTAGAGAACGATCGTGCGCAGTTTCCCGGTCGCGTCGGCGTACACGAAGCTGTTCGGGGTGACGTAGGTCGAGACCGCCGCCGTCGACGGGACGTAGATGATCCCGCCGGTGGCCTTGATGACGCCCGCACCGGTCGTGAGACCGAAGCTGGTGTCGTTGACGAGCCCGAGCGCCGCGGCCGGCGAGGAGTTGAAGATCGCCGTTCCGTTAAACGGAGCGAGCGAGTACGGCGCGGGGATGGTCGACGGCGGCGTAGCCAGGTTGAAGAAGTTATTCGCCTGGCCTTGCAGCGCGTAGTTGGTTGCGGTGAGCGTCGGCGTCGTCGCCGGCGCAGCCTGGACCTGACCGAGCGGACCGTCGACGGCCGTGCCCAGCGTGAACCCAAGCGAGGTCGCGACGCCGGCGGCGGCGATCGAGTAGATCTGCCCCGTCGACGACGTGGCGTAGTAGCCGGTCCCGGTCGAATACAGACCGGTGAACGGCGCCGTGCCCGCCTTCACAAAACCACCCGCGGTGAAGGTGCTCGTCGACGTATTGAACGTGTCGATCGATTGATTCCCCGGATCGGGAATGTAGATGATCTTCCCCGTCGAGTCGAGCAACATTTGGATGTAGTTGGCCGTGCCGAAATTCAATCCGGACGCGACCGCGTTGCCGAGATTCGTATTGGTCGACACATACCGGTTCGTCGTATCTTCCACGGGTACGCCGCCCGTTTGTGCGATGTCGACGCGCGTCAACTCGCCGTTCGTTCCGCCGTCGGCTACGTAGATGAACGTGCCGGCCTGAACCACACCAACGGGTGCGTTGAACGTATCGTACATGAGCCCGCCATCTTGGATCGAGACGGGGACGGCCGGCGCTGCAAGGGTTAGCGGGAAGGCGTACAGGCCGCTGTTGACCTCGGTCGTCGAACTCGCAGCTACGGCAGCGCTATCGACGGCGAAGACGAAGTTGCCGGCCGCTCCGGTCGGCGCCGCGACGCTCGGGAATTGGACGACCCCGAGACCGCCGAGCGCGGTGGCCGCGGAGGTCGCGAAGGTCGCCGTTCCGTCGATCTTCACTTTAGCGCCATCGGTCAGGAAGACCTGACCCGCGGTGACGGGGTTCGGGATGACACCGATGACCGACGTCGGTGTCGCGAGGTCGGTGTAGCCCGTGCCGGCCGCGAACGCGCCCGCGCCGCTCGCGGTCCAGACCGCGGATTGCGGCGTGATCGTGTAGGTGGCGGTGGCGAGTTGGGTGGCACCGGTGGCGGGGTAGCCCGGCGTCGCCGTCACGGTGATGCTCGAGAGCGTGGCCGCGCCGACGCCCGTATAGGTGAGCACGATGACGTATGGATCGCCCGCAACCGCCGTGGACGCGGCCTGGATATCGTTACACGTCGAGGCCGTGGCCGAGATCGTGCACGTCGGAGCGGCGGTCGTCGACACGGGGGTCAACGCGCCGGCGGCACCGGTGAGTTCATTGAACTGGTGGATCGTGACGGTCGCCGCCGGACCCTGAGCGATGGTGCCGGTTGCCGCGTCGACGATTTCGAGCGCAACATTGGCGGCCGCCGCGGCCGGGGTCGTCGTCACCGCGAGGGAGACGCCGCTCGGGAACGGACCGGCACCCGATGCCGCGGCACCATAGATGATCGAGCCGGCGGCGTTGAGCCCCTCAAGCGGGATCGGAACGCCGATCTTCCCGGTCGCCGTTAGGAATGACCCGCTCTCTCGAACGGGACCGGCGGTTAGCGGCGATACCGGAGCCGGCGTCGGGATCGCGATACTCGCAACGCTGGCGTTGACGAGGATCGGCGTGTTGGGCCCCGGTGCGAGATTCGAGGGGCAGAGCGTTTGGGTTGGGTTATTGGTTAAATATGTGGTACAGGCGGTGATTTCCGAGTTGATCGAGTTGTTGGCCGAACCGGCGGTGATGTACGCGGTTTGCGGCGCCGATTGCGCAAGGATGCCGTCCGTCGGTGACGGCACGGTGTACGGGTTGCCGCTGACGCAACTGCCCTGATATTGCGTGATCGTGAACGTGTCGTCGCCGGGAGGCGCCGGGAACTCGAGCGTAACCTGCGTCACTCCGGGAGCGGGCGAGGACGTCGTGAACGACGGTGGATTGTTTGCTGCAACCGTACCGTTCGAATAGAGCTGATAGCACTGCGTGAAGTTGCCGTATTCCGCCAACTCCGCGGGATCGGACGGCGTCACCGAAAGGACGATCGCCGAGTAACCCGTCGATGTGTCGATATAGTTCGGATTGCGTTTTGCACTCTGAGCGGCTTTGCGGGCGGCCGACTGCGGTACCGTGTTCGTCGGGATCGTCGTCGACAACGTCGCCATCGCTCGCGTCTTGGACGACGTTTGGGACGGCGAGGTGGGCGTCTGGTGCGAGCCGCCGCCTCCGCCGCCGCAACCGGAGAGCGCGAGCGCGGCCGTTACCGCAAGGCTGCTAGCGAAACGTGCGATAGTAGCGTTACGAATCACTGGAAGCTCCCATTCGAACCAGACGTGACGATGACGTTGATGGTGACCGGCGCGGGCGTCGGACCGGAACTCGGAACGTAGTTATCTTGGAAACTCAACGTGCAGCCCGATGCGACAACCGCGGTCGCATCGATGTCATAGTACGTGAGCACGGTGTATGGTGCTGCGGTCGGCAGATTCCCGGGCGGCGACGTAAGCGGCGTCGCGGTCACCGCTCCGGTGCATCCGGCGGTCGGCGCGAGTGCGGTGATCGTGCCGAGGAAGTTCGTCTCGCTTACCGCCAGGTACGCGTCGTACGTCGAGCCGATGCCGATGATGTTGATCGGGTTGGACGCGATCGGAATCGGATTCGACGAATTGATGTTCTGCGGCGCGTACCAACGCAATTGAACGCCGCCGGGGGTCGGCACCGTCGCGGAGGCTGTTGCGGCGGCGACGCCCGTCGCGCCCGTAACCGAGATCGTGCAACCGGACGACGCGGCCGAAACGCCGGTCAGCGTGAAGGTGCCGGTCGCCGAGGTCGCCGGCGAAACCGTTACCGACGGGCAACTCGACGACGCAGCGAAACTGCCGGTGAAGTAGGTCTCGGTGGCCGTCAGCGTTAGCGTCTGGTCGACCGCCGAGAAGGTCGCGCCGTTCGTCGATATCTGAACCGGTCCCGGCGTCGGCGAAGGCGAGGGGGACGGTGACGGCGAGGGTGACGGCGACGGCGAGGGAGACGGGGACGGCGAGGGGGACGGGGACGGCGAGGGGGACGGCGAGGGCGACGGCGACGGCGACGGCGACGCTATAGGCGACGGCGAGGGGGATGGGTTCGCTTGCGGCGTCGAGTGCGATCCGCCTCCTCCGCTACATCCCGCGAGCGCGGCGATGACCGCGCCGACGTACCAGACCTTCTTCATGCCAGGGGGTTCCTTTGCAAACGACGATGCGACGATGGGCCGGAACACGCGATTGAAGCGCCGCTGCATAGCGTCGCTTAACAAAGACTTAATTGCACCTTTTAGAGGGACCAAGCCGTTAGTTGTCCACCAAGCGCCTTCCTACCGGATCGGGGTCACTCTCTTCGGAGGGGGTGCAGGGCCGATTCCCAGCCGTCCCTCCGAGGCACGCGCGGGGCGCGCACGGTAATGAGGATGGATGCTCGAGGAGCGCGCCGCCGCCGGCACTT
>Ga0116231_10011574_pt1 | contig 13476 bp, 8 predicted proteins | sample S1TSphgellanicum_2_FD_89695 | JGI IMG/M metagenome (GOLD analysis project Ga0116231, IMG submission 89695) | Host-associated microbial communities from peat moss isolated from Minnesota, USA - S1T2_Fd - Sphagnum magellanicum MG | ecosystem: Host-associated > Plants > Peat moss > Unclassified... | reverse complement strand
GCCGGGGCTGCTGGCCAAGGACCCGAAGATGAAGGAGCGCTTGGCTTCCGAGGTACGAACCGCGCTCGCGGAGGACGCCAAGCTTGCGCCGATCAAGAAATCTCATGAGCATCCGCGGATCGAGTTCTCGCGCCTGCGATTGCTGGATCTGGCGTAGACGCGGACGCGAAGCAGCCAAGAGCAGCGCACTTCCCTACGGCGCCGGCGGCGCCATCGCGATCGCCGCTTCGATGACCTCGAAGAAGCTGCCGTCTGCGATCATGTGCTCGATCACGAAATGATCGGCGCAGTGCTCGATGGGGTGCAGCGTGACGTTGGGCAGCGGTTTGAGCAGTTCGGCGTCCGCGACGTCTGGCGCGAAGCCTGTCCCAAAGCATTGATGGATGCGCGTGCGCGGCGCGGCGCGGATCATCTCGAGAAGTCCGAGATCGGCCTGGGTGAGATACGAGAAAATCGTGGTCTTCGCGCTGCCGCTGCCGCTTCTCATGGGCGCCTCCTCCGCGGTATCGGCGCCGACGTGGATGGGGCCTGCGAAGGAGATGGCGGCGTGCGCGTCGAGCATGACGCCCACCCGGATCGCCGAGAGTCCGCCGAGCGATGAGCCATAGGTGATGACCGGTACCCCTAAAGGCGCGCACAGCGCTTTCAATTGCACGATCATGCTGGCGGCGTCGGGACCCAAGCTGCGCACGCCGCTGATGAAGCTGCGATTGTTGAGGTCGCGCAAGTAAATGGCATTGACCGGCAGGCGTGCCAGCAACGCATCGGCATGCGACATGGGCAGGTAGCCGAGCCCGCCGGCCTGTCCGGCGAGCAAGATCAAGGTCGCGCGTGCGCCGGGCGTGCGCACCACCTGGACCTCTTGTGCCGGATCGTTGACGACGCCGCGCGAACCGCGCCAGGTGGCGGCGGGGTAAATCTTGAGCGCGGCGCGCAGCGGCATCGCCATCGCGGCCACGGGACTGTCGGCTTGAACGCGGTCGAGAATGTTCATGGCCTGCTCCGTGCACAGATGGCGCAGGCAGGCAACGGCGTACTGGAACCACCAACGCTCATCGGTGACCGTCGCGGCAGCGGCCGTCAAGCGCTCAAACAGCTCTCTATCCGCCGCCATCGGGCAGGTGCTGCGGTTGTAGCGGAAGGCGAGCATCCAATCCCCCGGCCAGCGCGTGAGCGCATCGCGCAGCAGCTCGATCATCTCGCCATGACGCAGCGAAAAATGCGCGGCTTGAATGGCGCGGCGCGTGAACTCGGCGCGCTCGGGTTGCCGTGCACGCAGCTCCATCGCGAGTTCGAACGCCTCATCGAAGCGCGTGGCGGTGATGAGCAGCTCGAGCATCAGCATCTGGCTCTCGGGCGGCAGCGGACCGTACTCGCGTGCCCGATCGAGGAGCCGCTCGGCTGCGGCACGATCGCGCTCGCGCAAGCTCAAAGTGGCGAGCTTCGGCAACACCAGCCGGTCCTCCGGGGTGTCGCGCAGCAGGCTCTGCAGAAATTCACGGCGCCGTGATAGGTCGGTGAGCGCCGTCGAGATGCGCGACAGCAGCACCTTGCGCGCGGCCTCAGGAGCGCTGCTGCCCCAAATGCGTTCCTCGAACAGTCGGGCGCCCTCCTCGACGCGCCGCTGCGCGAGCAGCAGTTCGGTGAGGCGCAGCGCGGGCCAGACCTGGTTCGGGTGCTGCGCGAGTGCCGCGCGATAGCACGCTTCGGCTTGGGCAGGTTCACTCGTCCTTTCGAACCAGGTGCCTTCGAGCAGCATCAACCCTAGATTCTGTGGCCAGCGCCGGCGGGCCTCGGCGATGCGCTGCCCGAGGTCCGGCGCGAGCGGAGCGGGTGCGCGCAGCGCGGCATCGATGGCCGCGAATTGACCGGCGAGATCGTTGGGCGCGCTCGCGTCGACAGTCACGGGAAAACCTCGGCGCTCAAATTGCTCTTGGCGAGCCACCGCAGCGCTTGCGTGTCGGGTGCCAGCACATACATGCGGGTGCGAATGCCGGTGATCGGATCGGCGGGCGCGACCACCGCGATCGCGGCGCCGGGCCATGCGCGCCGCAGAGTCTGCAGGACATCGGCGCCGAACTTGCGATATTCATTGCCCAGATCGCCGCGAGGGAAGCCCCACTCCACGCCGCGCTCGCGCCCGGGCACATGGCGAAAGCTCAGGAACATCAGGCCGCCGGGGCGCAGCGCCTCGATGAGCGCGCGCAGGCTTTGAGATAAGTCCGGCACGCGCTCCAGAACATCGAAGCAGACCACGACATCGGCCGTCTGCTTGACGGCTTCGAGTGCCGCGGCGTTCAACGGCGTGTCGCCTTCGAGATCGATGTCGGTGAAGGACTCGAACCAGCCGGCGGCGACGACACGGTTGACGCCTAAACGCAGGCAGCGCTGGCGCTTCGCATCGGGGCCGCGCCACCACTCGAACACCGTGCGCAGCGCGCGATGCCGTGCCGGCGCGCCGCACCCGGCGCAGCGCGCACCGAAGCCCACCTGATCATGCAGCGGCCTGGGATCGGGGCGAAAGCCCTGCTTGCCGCAAATGTTGCACGGGACGGGCGCCGGTTCGCGATCGGCGAGGTTCGAGGGGGTGAGGGGCGGGATAGCGCTCGCGGGCGGCAGAGGTTCGAGGACCGTCGCGAAGGCCCGCCAATCTTGGGTTGCCGACTGCGCCATCCATTGCCGTAGCCGATTGCGGGCGGCGGCGACCGAGTTCAGGGGCTGTGCGCCGATCGAGGCACGCAGGCGCGCCCAATGCAGCGCGACGATATCTTGCGCGCGCGCGATGGCGGCGAGCGCGCTCGCATCGAGAGCCCCAAGGAGCTGCGGTGCGCGCGCCTGGGCGTCGCGCCAGGACTCGGCGAGCCGCTCGAGGGTGGCGACGTGTTCGAAAAACCCCTCGAATTTGACCAGTCGTCGTTTCGCCACGGCGATCGCCGGCCTGCCGTACGAGAGCGCCGTGATCAGGCCATGCAGGGACGAGCCGACGTAGCCGGCGCAATGCGCGAGCAGTGCCGCGATCTCCTTCAAGCCTGTCGGCGCAGCGACGATGAGCGCGGGCCCGCGAAGTCGCGCCCCGACGGCGCGCGCGAGTGCATCGTCGCCATGGCAGGGCCCGATCGCGACCAGCACCGGCAGCGCGCCGTGAGTGTCCGCGATCTGGTCGATGAGCGCCGCCTGATGGGCGGCGTCGCCGTCGAGGTAACGCGAGTTCACGTGAAAAACCAGCCACGATGCGGGAACGGGTGCGCCGCGCGTGGTAAAGGCGCGGCAGGCGTGCTCGCGCAAGGTCGCGGCCGGCCAGAGGCGGCCGATGTCGAGCGCCGTGTCGGGCACCACGTCGCACTTCAAGGTTTCGACGGCGTTGAGCCACTTAAAGCTCGCGCGGTCGCGCACGGCGACGTAGCTGCTGGCCGCGAGGATCTCATCGCGCAGGGCCGCGACCCGCGCATCCTCGAGGGGCGCGAGCACGCCGGGTGCGTTCCATACCAGCGCCGCATCCGACTGCGCGGCGATCAGCCCTGCGCCGAGCCACAGCGACGCATAGGCTTCGCTGCGCTCGACGCCCGCGCCCTGATAATCGGCGAGCGTCGTGGCGCCGGCGTAGATGATGTTGCCGCCGCCGATGACGTGCAGATCCGCGCCGAACTCGAGCGCCTCGGGCACCGGCCTCGCCTCGACGGTGTCCTGCCAGGCCAGCCGTCCGCCCGCCGGCGAGAACGCCTTGATGTGGTGGGGCGAGGGCCGGAGGCCATGCTCGAGCAGGTGCGGAAACAACAGGTCGCCGAAATTGAGCACATCGAAGGTGCCGTAGAGCGCGATACGGGGAATTTGAGCGTCGCGGGATGGATCGGAGATTTCGCCGTTTCCTTGCATACTCTCGAACGCTACAGCAATATCCTGGCAGGCGATAAGATTGTTACCCATGCGCGGGCGCCCGCGGCGCAGGCGCCGCCACCATTATGACAACTGCGCACCCCATGCAAACGCCATCTCGGTAGGGTTCGCCCATGTTGGAACGACACACGGATCCACGCTTCCAGTCGGTGGCGACGCCCTGCGAACAGGCGCTCGAACTGGCCCGCCGGGTACTCGAAGGCAAGCGCGATCCGACCATCGCCGAGATCGGCGTCGGCATCGGTGCGACCTCGCTGGCGCTGTGCCGAACGTTGGATCACCGCGGCGAGATTTGGTTCTTCGATTTCGAGGATCGTGTCGAGGAACTGGGCGCCGATCTGGCGCGTGCGGGATTCGACAATATCAAGCTCATCGGCAACTCACGCCGCACCTTCGACGGTTACGGCTGGACGCTCGCCCTGCTGTTGCGCCAGCAACGCGCGCGCGGGGCCAGCGGGCTGTTCGATTTCATTTTTGTCGACGGGGCACACCTCTACCAACACGATGCGCTCGCCACGACTTGCGCCAAGGATCTGTTGAATGTCGGCGGGTATCTGCTCATGAACGGCTACGAATGGACGCTCGACTCATCCCCCACGTTGCGGCCGGCGGCGAACCCGGCGACTCTCGAGCAGTACTCGGACACCCAGATCGAGCTGTCGCACGTGGAGATGGTCTGCAGTCTGCTGCTCGATCACGATGCGCGCTTCGCGCGCATCGCGTTGGGCGAGCAGGGTCGCGAGCGGCGGCGCGCCTATCAAAAAACCGCCTAAAATGCCGATCGCCTATACTGTGCGAAATCTATTGCCCCGAAATAAATAACCATCAGGGATAGGGAACTACACATGAGCGACTGGGAGGGATACGTCGATCTCATCTCGCCGCAGGAGATTGCGGGCTGGGTGCGGCGCATCGCGAGTGAAGAGCCGGTCGATGTGGAGATCCTGCAGGCGGAGCGCGTGCTGGCGAGTGTCACGGCCGACACGTTGAGGCCGGATCTGGCGCTGGCCGGCAAGGGCAGCGGCCGCCATGGATTCTCTGTTCGCTTCGGGTCCGATGCCCCGGAAATTTCCGACGCCGCGCCGATTCAGGTGCGGGTGCGCGAGTCGGGCTATGTGGTGCCGGTACTGCACTCGAGCGTAAGCGCCCCACCCCCGCCACCGCCCGACAGCCCGCCGGCGATCCCCACCGGCTTGGTCGAGCGCTTATCCAAACTCACCTTGACGGGCTGGGCGTGGCGTCCCGGCAGCGACGAGCGCCTCACGATCGAAGTCCTCGTCGCTGACGTCGTGGTCGCATCGACCGTGGCCGATCAGTTTCGTGCTGACCTGCTCGCGGCGGGCATCGGCGACGGCAAGCATGCCTTCCAGCTGCGGCCCCCCGCCGCGGGATTCGCGGCCGCGTCAGCGGTCGTGCGCGTCAAGGATGGGCCGGTGCTGCCCGTGCGGCCTGACGTCTTGGGCGCGCACGCCGCCGATGCCGCGGCAGGCAGCTCCTCGATAACCCACGTGGAAGGGTTCATCGAGCGGCTCAACGTGCGTGAAGTGGTGGGATGGGCGTGGAAGCCGCCGGGCGACGAGCGCGTCGAGCTCGAAGTCCTGGTGGATGACAAGGTGGTGGCGCGCACGCGCGCCGACATCGAGCGCCCGGAGCTTGCCGATGCCGGCATCGGCGATGGCCGCCACGGTTTTCAGTTGACCTTCAACCGCGCCATCGCGGGGCGTGAACGGGCAGTCGTGCGCCCGTTGGGCGGCCCGCCGTTGCCGCGTTTGAGCCAGGTGGATGCGAAGCTTGCAGTGCCTGCGACGGGCGATGCGGTGACTGCGCCCGGCGATGCTGCGCCGGTGGACGCTGTTGCACCGGTGGACCCGGCGGCGCCTCTGGACTCCGCGGCAGCGGACGCGCCGGCGCCGGCGCCGGCGCCGGGCCCGCCCAAGAAGCCGAAGCTCGCGGTGGTTGCCTGGGACCTCGCCCACAACCCGGTCGGCCGCGCGTTCACGCTCGCCGACATGGCCGCCCGCACCCATGACGTCGAACTCGTCGGCCCGATCTTCGAATTCTACGGCGGGCGCATCTGGCCGCCGCTCGCCGATGCGCCGCTGCGCATGCGCGGCTTCTCGGCGACCGACTTGACGAGCCTCGTGGCGGGCGCGCTGGAACTCGCGCGCAATGTCACCTGCGATGTGGTTTACGTGAGCAAGCCGCGTCTGCCGAGCCTGTTGCTCGGTGCCCTGATCCGTAAGACGAACGATTGCCCGATGATCGTCGACATCGACGACGATGAGTTGTCGTTCGTCAAGGAGCGCACGCCGGCGTCCATCGAAGACCTGGAACGCGAGTGCCACGCTGCCTCGCGCAACATCGACATTCCGCACAGCGACCTGTGGACGCGCTTCGCCGAAACGCTGCTCGAGGAAGCCGACGGCATCACCGTGTCGAACGTGGCGCTGCGCCGCCGCTTCGGCGGCGTCATGGTCAGACATTCGCGCGATGAGAAGATATTCGATCCGCAAAAGTACGATCGCGCCGCCGTGCGCGCCGAATTCGGTTACGGCGACTCGGACCGCGTGATTCTATTTCTGGGTACGCCGCGCGCACACAAGGGCATCATCGAGATCGCCGAGGCGCTCGAACGGCTCGGGGACGAGCGGCTGGCGTTGTGCATCGTAGGCGAGATCCGCGACAAGCAGCTGCTCGGCCGTCTGACGGCGTACAGCTGCGCGCGCGTCGCGCTGCACCCGGACCAATCCTGGCAGCGGCTGCCGCAGATCATGAGCATGGCCGACTGCGTCGTCTGCCTGCAAAACCCGGAGCATGCGATCTCGCAGTTCCAGATTCCCGCCAAGTTGACCGACGCGCTCGCGCTCGGCGTACCCGTGCTCGCGAGCCCGGTACCGCCGCTCGAGGATGTGGCGCTCGCGGGTGCGATCGAAACCATCGGCGATCAGGCTGAGCTCGATGCGGCGTTCAAGCGCCTGGCTGAGAGCCCACCCCGCTCCTCGCAATCGCGCGAAGGACGGGCGTACTTTTTGTCCGAATTGAGCCATGCCGTCAACGGCGCGCGGCTCGAGGTCGCGTTTGCCGCGGCTGCGTCCAACCGCAAGGTTGCTCTGCCGCGCTTCGAGCGGCTGTTGCGCTTGCTCGAGCATCGCACCGACATCATCCTGCCGCGCCTCTCCGACTTGCCGCGGCGCCGCGAGCGGCGCAGGCCCATTCGCAAAGGCGCGCCGCCGATGGACCTGGTGTTCCTCTGGAAACAGAACGACTCCGATGTCTACGGGCGGCGCTCCGACATGGTGGCGAAGTATTTGCAGCGCACGGGGCGCGTGCGCCGGGTCGTGCATTTCGATGCGCCCTTGAGCGTGGCGGATCTCGACTGGCAGACCGGCGAGCCGGCGATCTATGTCAACACCGTGCAGCGGATCCTGTGTGCGGCCGACACGCCGAACTTCCTGAGGCGCACCTTTTTGTACCGCAACCCGGGCGAGCCGGACCGGGCGCTCGGGCGCAAGATTCCGCCCCGGGAGGCGTACCCGGAGTTCATCCAGAAGACCTTGCGCACCGCGGGCGTCAGCGATGCGCCGCTGCTGTGGGTGTGCCCGATCGTGTTCGACCTGCCGCTGATCGCCGATGCCATCCGGCCGAGTTTCGTCGTCGCCGACATCATCGACGACCAGCGCTTGTTTCCGCATCCGAATCTGGAGCACCGCCGGCGCGTCGCGGATGAGTACGAGGTCATCCTGCGCGAAGCCGACGCCGTGTTCAGCAACTGTCAGCCGATCCGCGAGGCATTTGCGGGGCTTCGGTCCGATATTCACGTGGTGCCGAATGGCGCGGAAAGCTTTCCCGGCGCGCACCTCTGGCCGGCCTCGGAACAGCTCGCCGGATTGCCGCGGCCCATCATCGGCTATGTGGGGAATCTGCGCGATCGCGTCGATCTAGGCCTGCTCGAAGCCGTCGCCACGCGGTTCAAGGAAGCCACGTTGGTGCTGGTCGGATCGACACGCGGGCGGCCGGAGGTGCCGGAGATGGCGGCGCGCCTGCCCAACCTGCGCCTGCTCGGCGTGCAGCCGTACGAGGAAGCCCAGCGCATCATTCGCGATTTCGATGTCGCCATCATGCCGCACCTGAAAACCGAGCTCAGCGATCACATGAATCCCCTGAAGCTCTACGTTTATTATTCCTTGGGCGTGCCGGTGGTGAGCACGGCGGTCGCCAACATCGGCGATCTGTCGGCTCATATCACCGTGGCGCACGGACCTGAGGCGTTCCTCGACGCGATCGCCGCGGTGCTCGCGGGCACACCCCGTCCGGTGAACGGGTCGAGCCGTGACCAAATCCTGACATCGGTCTCGTGGGAGGCCCGCGTTGCCGAGATCTGGCGGCTGCTCGAGCTGCAACCGGAGACACCTGTGCCCGCCGCGGCGCGCACGACCTCGAGCGCCGGCGTTCCGCGTCGCGACCCCCAAGATGCGAACGCCGCCTGAGGCCGACTCACCTTTCGAACGATCCACCGACGATCTGCTCGAGCGCATGCGCGACCTGCATGAGCGCTTAGGGGACATTTATCGGGTGTACGTGCCGGCGCGCCGCGCCCACGCGTACGTGATCCATGATCCGCAGGACATCAAGCGCGTGCTCGTCTCGAATCACGGCAACTATGTCAAAGGCTTCGGTTTCGATCGCGTCAAGGTGCTGCTGGGCCAGGGTCTGATCACGAGCGAGGGGGAGTTCTGGCGCACACAGCGACTGATGATGCAGCCGCTGTTTCATCGCCAGGTCGTGACGCGCTTCGCCGCGGTCATCGATGCGGCCAACGAGCGGTTGCTCGAACGCTGGAAAGGCAAGGCGGCGTTGGGCGAGTCCATCAACGTCGGCAGCGACATGAGCGATCTTGCGCTCGAGGTGATTTTGCAGGCCCTGTTCGGCGCTGACCTTGATCGGTTGACCGAGGAGCTGGGTCACGATCCGTTCGCGTTCATCACCGAGGAGCCGGGCCGCGGCTTCTCGTTCGCATCGCGGCTGCTCGAGCTGCGCAAATCGGTGGCGCTGCTCGTGCGCCGGCGCGCCGCAGCGGCTCGAGCGGTCGACCCGGCCAAGCCTGATTACTTGGGGCTGTTGCTGGAGGCGCGCGACAGGACTACCGGCGATGCCATGACCGAGCGCGCGTTGATCGATGAGGTCATGACCTTGATCATTGCTGCCCACGACACGACCGCGAGCGGACTTCATGCCTGCTGGTACCTCATCTCGCAACACCCGGACGTGGAGTCGCGGCTGCACGCCGAGATCGACTTGGGGAAAGATGCGAAGGGGCAGAGCCTGGCGGTCTCTGAAGGATGGGTCTACACGCGCAAGGTCATCGCCGAGGCGCTGCGCCTGTATCCGCCGGTGTGGCTGTTGTCGCGCCGCGCCGTCGACCCGGACCTACTCGCCGGGTTCGAGATCCCCGCGGGTGCGAACGTCTATTTCAGCCCCTACATCATCCAGCGGGATCCGAAGTTATGGACCGATCCGGATGCTTTCCTGCCCGATCGCGCCGAGCCTGACGGGGCGAGCAGCGCCTTCGCCCGCGTCCCGTTCTCGGCGGGTCCGCGGCATTGCATTGGCGAGACGCTGGCGCTCTATGAAATGTGCATACACCTGCACCGGGTGGCTCGGCACTACCGGCTGACCCACGCGCCGGCACCTCGCCCGGAGCTCGAGGCCGGGATCAATTTGCGCATCAAGAGTCCGGTGATGATGGGGCTGGAGCGGCGGTAGTCTCGCGGGCGTCAATCCACACCTAGTTTGAGGGTGGTATCGCTCGCGATGCCGGCCTAGATTGACGCGGCCTTACGCGCCCTCGCGCCGCGTGCTCGGCGGCGTCAACACCCACGTTTGGCGCGACGCGCGCACGTCGAAGCCATGCTCCGCGGCAAATGCCTTGACGTTTTCCTGCATGCGCAGCACGCCGGCCTCGTCCGGCCACAGCCAGTCGTCCCCGCACAGCACCGCGTTGGGGAACAGCTTATGTGCGCTGTCCAAATCCTCGCGATGCTTACCGGCGTCGATGTAGATGAGTTCTGGGGTGATGTCGCGCGCGCGCAGATAGGCGAGCGCCTCCGGGGAGCGCCGCCGCACCGGGTAGAAGCGGGACTTGTAGAGGCGCACGTTGTTCATTGCCACGCAAAAATTCCCGTAGCGCCGTAGGTTCGTGACGATCGCGCGGTGCTGCGCATCGCTCAAATGCCAGACGTTGCGCGAGCGCACGGGGTCGGTGGCCATGCGCGAGATATAAGCGGCCCAGTTCCCGTCCCAGGGATCGACGCCGATGACGGTCAATTTGTCCGAGGCGCGCAGCCAATGCAGCGTCGAGCCGCACAGGAACGACCCGATCTCGACCATCAGCGAGATCTTCTTGTCGCGGATCAGGTCGATGATGAGCTCGCGCCCGCTGCGGCCGTTGTTGTCGAGCGCGAGCTGAAACGGTTCGATCTCGCCATAGATGAACTCCGGCCAGGGGTTGTCGCGCAGCAAGGCGCGAAGTCCCAGCGTGATTTTGGAGGGAGTTCCTGGCGCTTCGAGCACCTCCCGTGACACCCGCTCCTCGAAGGTGCCGTACTCATCGATCGTTACGTTGCCATCCGCCATACGCGCCTCATCGTCGACATTCACCACTCGCACGCTCTGCCCGTTCATCATGTGAACGCTCTGCCCGTTGGGTTTGAGATTAGGTTGGGTCTTGGGCACACCCTGCTCGCCATTTTCAGCGGCGGCCACCGGCGCCGGCTCCGCTGGGGGCGGCGCCGGCGGCTGCACGGTCGCTTCAAGTTGCTCCGCCGCCGGCTCAGGCGGCTCCGGTACCGTCTCAGGCGGCTCCGCCGCCGGTGCCTGGAAATCTGCTATCGGCGCTCGCAGGAATTGGTAGTTGAGCCCCTTCGCGGTCAAAGCTTCGAGGAATCCGTGATCCCGGCTGAACAGGTATGCCCGGTCCTCGGTGCCCGTGACCGGATCCTTGTCCACGAGCCGCAGGATGCCGAATTCCGGCAGCAACAGCGGCAGCTTGTCCTCGATGTCGGCGCCGAAGATCCGATAGTGGCCGTGCATTTCGGGCTTTGGATAGCCCCAATCGAGTGTCACCTCGCGATGATGCGGGCTCGGAAAGGACACGAACGCGAAGCCCAAGGGGGACAGCACCCGGCCGATCTCCTTCAACGCCGCCTCGTAACGCGCAACGTGCTCGAGTATGTGATTGCAGACCACCACATCGAAGGCACCGTCGGGCTCGGCGATCTCCTGCACATCGAGCGACGACGCCGTGCCGAAAACGCTGTAGCGCATGGAGCGGAACCACCCGCCTGCCACCGAGACGTCCTTGCTGAACATCAGGGCGGTCTTGGACTTGAAGTTCGAGGTCTTGCGGAACTGATTGAAGATCGCGCGAAAGACTCGATGTCTCTCCAAGGATCCACACGATTCGCACATGGGCGGCAGATTCGTGGTCGACAGCCTTTGGCCCGGGCCTTCCCGGAAAGTCGTGCCGCCGCAGATGTTGCACGGGATCGCGGTCTTTTCGGCGCGCGCCTCCTCTTCGCCCGATCGCGTCGCGCCCGCAGTGCTACTGGTGTCCAACAATGGCTGCTCCGAGCCGTTTTCGGGCACGGTACGGCTTTCGCCATGGCCGGTCAACCGCGCCACGGCCAACTCGATCGGGAATGACTCCATTATGTCAGACGTCCACACTTGTCAATCGCGTGGAATACGTCGGCGCTGTTAGACTTCCATCCAGCTTTGAAGGGGATGAGTCCATGCGTGTGGAGAGAGTCGAGCCAGGCTTGGTGGCGCCGGAAACCGGCGCGCTGCGAACCAAAACCTTTCGCTGGCTGCTGAAGGAGAACTTGAAGCTGCCCGCAGGCACGACGCTGGTCGATCTCGGCGCGGGGCCTTGCAAGTTTTCTCAGATCGCGCGCGACATGGGGTTCAAAGCCACGGCCGTCGATGTTCGCGACGAGCGCCTGCCGCAGGACCTCAACGATATTGCTTTCGTAAAGTCGGACGTGAGGACCTACGACCCCCGCGGGTTCGACGTCGTTTGCATCATCGGCCTGCTCTATCATTTGACCCTCGAGGATCAAATCGACCTGCTCACCCGTTGCCCCGTGACGAGCACCGTCATCATCGACACGCAAATCCACGTGCCCGAACTCGTGGTGCAGGAAGTCAATCGCGACGGCTTTGCGGATCGCATCGTGACCGAGGGGCCCTACACGGGTGTCTTGTATCCGGAGTTGAACAACCCGATGGCGTCCTGGGGCAACAAGACCTCCTTCTGGCACACGGAAGCGAGCCTGGTGAGCTTGCTCAAGAATACCGGGCGCAATTGGGTACGCATCGTCGATCCGCCGTACGTCTCGAAGTACGGCGCACGCAGCTGGTTCGTCGCGGGCGCCGCATGAGCACGCCTCCCCCGAACGCGCAGCCCGGCCCGAACCCGCAGGCTGGCCCAAGCCCGCAGCCCGGCCCAAGCCCGCAGCCTGGCCCAGGCCCGCAGCCTGGCCCCAACGCGCAGCCCGATTTTGCCGGCGACGATGTCGTCGATGGCTGCACCGTCTGCGGCCGCTACGGGGTCCTGAAGCGAACCCGGGCGGCGATTCGCGAGACCTACGAATGCCCCACCTGCCGCTCCTCGCTGCGTTATCGAGCGCAGGCGGCCGCAATCCTCGAGGCCTTTGCCGATCAAGAGGTGCGCACGCTCGTGGAACTGTTCGCGACGACGCGTTGGCGCTCGCTCGACATCTACGAGCCCGGGATCGTCGGTTCCTACCGCAAGTACCTCAGGACCAATCCCCGCTACGTGCAGTCGTTTTATTGGCCGGATGTGCCGTTGGGACAAAGCCGCAACGGCATGCGCTGCGAGGACCTCATGCAGCTGACATTCGCCGACGCGAGTTTCGATCTCGTCATCACCTCCGACATCTTCGAGCACATCAGGAAACCTGTGGTTGCATTTCGCGAGCTGCGCCGCATCCTGCGTCCCGGCGGCTGGCATATCTTCACGGTGCCGGCACAAGAGCCGTTCGCGCAGCGGTCGGTGGCGCGTGTCGACACGTCCACGTCCGAGGATGTGCTCATCCTACCGGCCGTGTATCACGGCTCCGGCGATGGCGGCAAATCGCTCGTGTACAACGACTTCGGCCAGGATCTGCTCGACACATTGAACGATCTCGGCATGCCGAGCAAGCTGCACGCCTACCGCATGCCGGACCACGCCAAGCCGGATGTGTACACGTTCATCTCGACGCGCCCGTGAAGCATGGGCGCGGTGGACAAACCACTGTAAAGGGCATTCCCCGTGACATACCGTTACGATCGCGGAGATCACAGGCGGAAGCACTGCTGGAAGAAAGATCGCGCCGATTTCGTATCCGAACATGGTGGCTTCGTCGGAAAATGCCCTAACACGATCACAGATCTCATTGCAGAAACGATATTAAATCAAGGAGTTGCGGAACCAGATCCCTTTGAAATTCCTGGACGTCCAAAACCTTCGCATCCGAAACGGATCTACGGAGTGCATAAGGGCGTAATTTACGAGGCGGT
>Ga0116231_10011573_pt1 | contig 13479 bp, 14 predicted proteins | sample S1TSphgellanicum_2_FD_89695 | JGI IMG/M metagenome (GOLD analysis project Ga0116231, IMG submission 89695) | Host-associated microbial communities from peat moss isolated from Minnesota, USA - S1T2_Fd - Sphagnum magellanicum MG | ecosystem: Host-associated > Plants > Peat moss > Unclassified... | reverse complement strand
CGTCGGTATTCATCATCGACACGACGGGGATCATCCGCTACGTTTATTCGAATCCCGACTACACGGTGCGTCTCGGCGCCGATGCGCTCTGGGCGGCGGCGCGGCCCTATGCGGTCAAGCCCCGAGGCGAGTGACGGGCGCCGTCAGCCAGGCCGCTTCGCTCGCCGCGGTGCGCCGCCAGGCTCCCGCCAGGGCCCCACCAGGCCCCCGCCAGGCAGATTTTCGATCGGCTTGCCGTTGCAGGCGGGATTTGCGCTAGCATTCGATTTCCAGCCTGCGAGGGATACGGACCATGAGTGATTCAGCGAAGACGCCCCGCGAGATCGACTCCCAGCAAGCGACGATCGCCTCGCTCGCACGGGAAACCGGCGTACCGCTCGAGGCTGTCCAGACCATCTATTCCGCCGAACAGGCGAAGCTCGAGCAGACGGCGCGGATCAAAACTTACGTATCGGTGCTGACCCGCCGACGCGTCAAGGATCTCCTCCAGGACCAGCGCGCCGCTCAGTGAGCTGAACCGGGAATGAGACTGCGCAGCAGATAGGCGATCAAGGTCCACGCGGCCACGCTCGCCGCCCAGATCCCGACGAACCAGAGGAGCCGCCGCCATAGCCGTGAGCGCGGGTGTTCTTCAATGCTCATGGAGTTCGTGTCCGACCTTGCCGCGGAATACCCAATAGGCATAGCCGGTATAGGCGAGCACGGTGGGGATCAAAATCACCGCGCCGAACAGCAGGAACAACTGGCTGGACGGCGGCGAGGAGGCCGCCCAGATGTCGATGCTCGGCGGCACGATCCAGGGCCAGATACTGATGGCAAGACCCGTGAAACAGAGAAAGAACCAACCAAGTACGCAAAGAAGCGGCGTGAGATGTCGGGTCTCGTCCAGGATGCTGCGCCAAAACACCGCGACGAGCGCGGCCACGAGCAGCGGCACGGGGGCTACGTAGAGCATGCGCGGCCAGACATCCCAATGACGCAAGTACTCTCGGTGCAGGGCGGGGGTCCAAAGGCTCACCCCGACGATGCACACGATGGTGATCGCGGCGAGCGGCCGCGCGACGCGGCGCGCTCCCGCCTGCAAGGCCCCCTCGGTGCGCCAGACCAGCCAGCACGCCCCGAGCAGCGCATAGCCGACGACGACTGCGAAGGCGCAGAACACACTGAACGGCGTCAGCCAGTCGAACCAACCCCCGGCATACTGAGCGTTCTCGACCCGGACGCCCTGGATCAGCGCGCCCAAGATCATGCCCTGGCATGCCGCGGCGACCGTGGACCCCCCGAAGAACGCCAGGTCCCAACGTCCGCGAGCGCCGGGTGTTGCAGCCTTGAAGCGAAATTCGAACGCGACGCCGCGAAAGATCAGCGCCAGCAGCATCGCAATGACGAGCGGATAAAAGGCCGGCAGGAGCGTCGCGTAGGCGATCGGAAAGACCCCGTAAAGGCAGGCGCCGCCGAGCACGAGCCAGGTCTCGTTTCCATCCCAGACCGGGGCGACGGTGTTGACCATGACATCGCGGCGTTGCGGGTCGCGCTCGACGAGGAACAGCATCCCCAAGCCGAGATCGAAACCGTCGAGCACGATGTAGGCGAGCACCGTGAAGGCGGCGATGCCCGCCCACAGGATCGGCAGCAAATGCGCGGTGTTCACGGGCGTACTTCCGAACCGGGCGTCACGCCCACGTCGCGGCCCTGGGCCGGTCCCGGATGGGTGCCCGCCGTGCGCGTCGGCTCGCGCGCGTTGGGTCCCGGCTCCCCGGGATGCGGTTCCGAGCCCATGAGCCGCAGGAGGATCGCGATACCCGCCCCGAAGACGATGAAATAGACGACGACGAAGACGAGCATCGAGGTCGCGATCCCGGGCAGGGCGATCGGCGAGACGCTGTCGGCGGTCCGCAGCACACCGTAGATCGTGTAAGGCTGTCGTCCCACCTCCGTGGTGACCCAGCCGCTGAGCAGCGCCAAAAAGCCGGCCGGCGCCATCGCCAAGGCAAAGCGATGCAGCGCGCGACTGTCATAGAATCGCCGTCGCCAGCGCGCGAGCAATCCGAGCACGCCGAGCGTCAGCATCAAGAGCCCGAGGCCCACCATGAGCCGGAAGCTGAAGAACAAGACCGTCGCGTTCGGCCGATCCCGCGGCGCGAAGTCCTTGAGGCCGGGCACGCGACCATCCAGGCGGTGGGTCAGGATCAAGGAACCGAGGAGCGGCAGCGCGATCGCATCGTCGGTGCGCTCGGCTTTCATGTCGGGGATGCCGAAGAGCAGTTCAGGCGCGCGCGTCTCGCCCGTCCAATCGCCCTCCATCGCCGCGATCTTGGCCGGTTGATGCTCGAGGGTGTTGAGGCCCTGCGCATCGCCGGCGAGGATTTGCAAGGGAGCGGTGACCAGGATCATCCACATCGCCATCGAGAACATGACGCGGACCGGCTCGGTCGCAGGCTTGCCGGAGCGCGCGCTGCGCAGCAAGTGATAGGCGCCCGTGCCGCCGACGAGCAGCGCGACGCTCAGAAAGGCCGCCAGGCCCATGTGCACGAGCCGGTAGGGAAACGAGGGATTGAAAATGATCTGGAGCCAATCGGTCGGAATGAAGCGCCCGGTCCGGGGATCGATCGCGTAGCCCTGAGGGGTCTGCATCCAGCTGTTGGAGGCGAGTATCCAACTCATCGAAATCAAGGTGCCGAGCGACACCAGACAGGTGGCGGCAAAGTGCAATCCGCGCCCCACGCGGCGCATCCCGAACAGCATCACGCCGAGAAAGCCGGCTTCGAGAAAGAAGGCCGTCATGACTTCGTAGGCCAGCAGCGGTCCGAGCACCGATCCCGCCTGCGCGGCGAACGGGGCCCAATTGGTGCCGAATTCATAGGACATCACGAGGCCGGAGACGACGCCCATCGAAAAGCCGATCGCGAAGACCTTCAGCCAGTATTGGAACAGGTCGAAGTACACCTGCCGCCCGGTCTTCAGCCACAAGCCTTCGAGCACCGCGAGATACGCGGCGAGGCCGATCGAGAGGGACGGAAACAAGATGTGAAACGCGACGGTGAACGCGAACTGGAAGCGTGCCAAATCGAGAGCTGACATTCCGATCATCGTGAGATCACACCCAGTGGCCCTGCCCATCGGTCAGTCCCTGACCATAGTACGGGACCCGGTTCCCGTCTTGTCTCGAACCGACACCTTTGTCGGTGCCTGTCCGCTGCTCGAACCCTGCCCAAGTTCAATCGGTCGGGGGCTCGCGCGGAATCACCGTTTCTCGAACCAGGTGGCCACGCCGCCACAGCTCAACGGTCACTTGCTGGTCGATTCGCTCGCCGCTGAGCAGGCGGTGCAAATCATCGATGCCGACGACGGGCTTGCCGTCGAAGCGCAACAAGAGGTCGCCGCTCTCGAGGCCGCCGCGACGGGCGGGGCTGTCTTTGGGGACGGTCACGACGCGAACCGCGGTCGATTCGGAGAGGTTGATATGGCGTCGCAGCCGCTGCGGAACCGTCACGGTTTGCGCAACGACGCCGAGATAACTGCGGCGCACCCGTCGGTGGGCCAGCAGCTCCATCGCGACCCAGCGCACGGTGTCGATCGCCGTGGCGAAACAGATGCCCTGAGCCGACGCGATGATGGCCGTGTTCATCCCGATGACGCGGCCCCGGCTGTCGCACAGCGGTCCGCCGGAGTTCCCCGGGTTCAAGGCGGCATCGGTTTGAATGACGTTGTCGATCAGACGCCCGGTGGAACTGCGCAGGCTCCGACCCAGGGCGCTGACCACGCCCGCCGTCACCGAGCATTCGAAACCAAAGGGGTTGCCGATCGCGATGGCAAGCTGTCCCACGCGCAGCTGCCGTGAGGAGCCCAGCTCGAGGGGTACGAGTTCGACCGGGGCCCGGATCAGCGCCGTATCGGTGTGAGAGTCCTCCCCGATGAGCTCGGCCGTGGCCGTCGCCCCTTGCGTGGTCTCGATGCGGATCTGCTGCGCGCCGTGAATGACGTGGCTATTCGTGAGTATCAGGCCGTCCGGCGTCAACGCAAAGCCGGATCCCGAGCCGCCGGACCCGCCGGACTTGGACGTGTGGATCGCGACCACGGAGGGACTGGCCTGTTCCGCGACGTTGGCAACCAAGGTCGAATAGGTGTCCAGGGCCTCCTCATCGATGACCGAGCTGTCTTGCATCGCCCGGACATGGGGTGTCGGGGCCGGCGCTTCAAGAGGAGCATTCAGCTGGTGGACGCGCCACGCCGTGGTGTCGGAGCCGTCGCGCATCGAGCGCGGTGTTTCGATCCTCGCTGGCGACCCACGACCCAAGCCCGGGTTTGCGCGAGCAACTCGGCGGAGAGTTGGGGATCATCGCTGTAGCGCGCCATCATCATCGCGCCCACCATGGCGGCCCAGCCACCCATCGCCGCCTGCCGCTTCTCGGCTGCGGTCTTGCCCTTCGCACCGGCCGAAAGGCGCTCGATTTGCAGACGCAGTCCCTGGGTCATGGCGGCGCGCGCTTCGGCGGTTTGCCGTGCGGTTTCGCAGCCCAAGGCGGCCACCGGACATCCGTCGGCGACGGACTGTAAATGCCTGGCCGAGAGGTAACTCTGCGCCAGCTCGGCGAGATCGAGTTTGGTTGGAGCTCCCGCGACCATGTGCGCAAGCGTCTGCGCAATCAGTTCGTCCTTGGATTTGAAATAGCCGTAGAAGCCGCCGTGGGTGAGGCCGGCGGCCTGCATCACCTCGGCCACCGTGACCGCCTCGAATCCTCGGGATTTGAACAAGCGGGCGGCCGCCGCGAGGATCCTTTGTCGATTGGTGGCCACTTGCTCGCGACTGACTTTCATGAGGGGCTCCGTTCCATGCCTTGACATTATACATGATGGTCATCATTATATCCAAACAGTACGACTATCATGTTTAAACGCAACCATCGAGGAACACTGCGATGACAACCCAAACCACCGTGTTGATCACCGGCGCCTCCACCGGCATTGGCGCCGTCTACGCCGACCGCTTCGCCAAGCGCGGCCATGATCTGGTTCTCGTGGCTCGCGATCACCACCGACTTCAGGAATTGGCTGCCAAGCTGCACCGCGAGAGCGGAGTCAAGGTCGACATCATCGCCGCCGACCTGACGCAGCCTGCTGCCCTGGCCCAGGTCGAGGCGCGGCTACGTGACGATGCGCGTATCGGGATTTTGGTCAACAACGCGGGCGCGGCGGCCGCAGGTTCCTTTGTCGACCAGAGTGCGGAGCGAGTCACCGATCTGATCACCCTGAACTCCATCGCCTTGACCCGGCTGGCGCGGGCGGTCGCGCCACGATTGGTCAAGGAGGGGCGGGGTGCGATCATCAACATCGGCTCCGTCGTGGCGCTCGCGCCGGAATTCGGAATGACGGTCTACGGCGCCACCAAGGCCTTCGTGCTGTACCTCACGCAGGGGCTCCAGTTGGAACTCGGCCCCAAGGGAGTCTATGTACAGGCGGTGCTGCCCGCGGCGACCCGCACCGAAATCTGGGAGCGTTCGGGCCTGGACGTGAACGCGCTGCCGGCCGTCATGGAGGTCGAAGAACTGGTGGACTCGGCGCTCGTGGGCTTCGACCGACGGGAAGGCATCACGATCCCGCCGCTCCCGGACGCGAATCAGTGGAGCGCCTTCGACGCCGCCCGCCTGGCGATGCTGCCGAATTTCAGGCAGACCCACGCGGCGGCGCGCTACCGGGTTCCCTGATCGGCAGGCATCGCTTACGGCGCTGATCCCCCCGCGATGGGCTCGCGGGGGCGAAGCGTCGAACGCAGCTGCAGGCCGTCGTGTTCCGTGAACAACTGGGCGAGCCAGTCCGCAAACACGCGAACCTTGCGGGAGAGATGGCGGTTTTCCGGATACACGAGATTCAGCGGGGCAGGTTCCGGGAACCAATCGCCGAGCAGTAGTTCGAGTCGCCCCAGCTCCATGGCCTCTTTGAGTACGAAGGCAGGAATCTGCGCAATCCCCAGGCCGGCCTCGGCCGCCGCCACGTAGCTGTTCTCATCGTCGAGGGCGATATTTCCGCGGTGCATCGCGCGGATCCGCTGGTCATCCTTGGCGAACACCCACTCGAACGTGCGGCCGGTGCGCGGCGCAAAATGGTTGATGCAGCGATGCGCCGACAGTTCGCTCGGGTGCTGCGGCACGCCGTGCGCGGCCAGATACGCGGGCGACGCACAGGTTCCAAAATACAGCTGACCCACGCGGCGCGCGATCAGCGTGGAATCGGCAAGCTCGCCGCTCCACAGCGCGCAGTCGATGCCTTCCTCGATGAGATCGGCTCGCCGCTCGTGGCAGCCCAGTTGCAACTCGATGCCCGGGTAGCGTGCGAAGAAGCCGGGTAGGGCGGGCACGATCACCAGTCGCGCGATGAGCGTGGGCACGTCGACGCGCAGCGGTCCACTCGGCGTGGAATGACGGTGCGCCAGCGATTCCTCGATCTCGCGCACTTCGTTCAAGATCGCGGTGCAGCGCGGATAGTAGGCGGCACCATCCGGGGTCACGCTGACGCGCCGAGTCGTGCGGTTCAGCAACTTCACACCGAGTTCCGACTCGAGTTGCTGAATCAGCGTCGTGACCGTGGCTTTCGGCAGCCGTAGGCTGTCCGCGGCTCGGGACAAGGCGCCGGTTTCCACGACGCGCGCAAATACCTCCATGGCCTGCAGCTTATTCATCGTTATTGTTCAGAATACCGAATAGTGATCTCGTATAAAAGCCATTTATCGGTCATGGAGCGAATAATACGATACGCCCTTGATCCAATAAGGAGCTTCCATGAATTCCGCGATCAAACAGGTAACGGATACGAGTTTCGAGGAGCAGGTGCTGCAATCCGAGTTGCCGGTCCTCGTCGATTACTGGGCCGAGTGGTGTGGCCCCTGCAAGATGATTGCCCCGGCCCTGGACGAGTCGGCCCAGACCTACGCGGGACGCCTTCATGTTGCGAAACTCAACGTCGACGACAACCAGGCGATTGCCGCCCGCTATCACGTCCGCGGGATCCCGACGCTGATGCTGTTCAAGGACGGCGAGGTGATTGCGACCAAGGTGGGCGCGGTGTCGAAATCGCAGCTGGCAGCCTTCATCGAGTCGAATCTCTGAGGGTTCGCCTCGAGGCGGCGGCGCCTCGGCATGGAACGCCCGTCTAGGGTGTTTGCTGCGCGTTCCACTCGCGTACCCAGTCTGGGAACGCGAGTGGATCTGCGGTGACGCCGGTCGCACTCAACACCTCCACGGGAGGCACCGGGTCGCCGCTTTTCTTCAAGACGCGTGCGCGCACGACCGCCTCGGCGATGCAGCGGTCTTTGCGCCAAATCGTTTGTTGCAGGATGAACGCCCGATCGTCCCACCCGAGGACCGTCGTTTCGACGACGAAGGCCTTGAAGAGCGCCAAGGATTGTCGAAAGCGAATCGTTTCCGCCGCGACGACCGGATACCAGCCATGGCGGAACAGCTGAGACGCGATCCTCGATCGAACCAACAAGTCCGCGCGGGCGACATCGAGAATCGAGAAGGACTTGCCGTTCATCTGTTGCGCGAGATCCCGATCGCGGGGCAGGCATCGAAAGGGGGTGAGGCAGGGCCCCAGCGGTAAGACCGGCGCTCGGAAACGCGCGCATACGACGACCCAAAAAAGCCTGAGGAACAAATTCATTGCAAACTCACTGCGCAGGATGAGGGAATCGGCGCGCGAAATACGCTTTACACAGGGAGGGTAATCGCTCTGACGATCATGGGACAGTTTTCACCGAGATCGCCCGATTGGCGGCCGCGATGCGAGCATGCGATACGGCGTTACCCAGAATAAGGTACTCGGTTTCAACGACGTCGTGCGATACAGTCAATCACGAATGAGTGCTGAGCCGCCTGGGAGTTGGCGTTTGCGGATTCGGCCATCCACAGCATGCAAGGAGCGGCTCTGCGATCAAGGAAGCTGGGGAGCAGCGCGATGACGATACAAGAGTATGACAAAGACGGCGCAACGGGTGCGGCGGATCTGAACCTCGGCCGTTTGAGTCAGCTGATTCGCTCCGCCGTCGATATCGCCAGGCCCCCTCGCGGCGAAAGTCCCGCAGCGACCAGACCCGGCGCCGGCGAACAGGTGGTCTTCGACGTCGATGTCGATGGCAGCCGTTATATCCTGATCAAGACGGTTTCGTTGGAGCGCAAGGTCCACGCCTTGAGCCCCCGTGAGCGCGAAATCGTCCGGATGGTCGCACTCGGTCACCAGAACAAAGTCATCGCGGCCGTCCTCAATATCAGCTCGTGGACCGTCTGCACGCATGTACGTCGCATCTTCAGCAAATTGGGGGTGACCTCGCGCGCGGCGATGGTGGCCAAGGCCGCCGAATTCGGCATCACGATTGCTCCCTACTGCGATGGCGATTGGGTCGCACTGTCGCGCAGCGCCGTCTCGGGGCCGGATGCGCCGGCAGGCACCGGGGTCCCTGGGCGCTCGGGCGGCCGGACGGGGGCGAAGAAGGACGTTTCCCCCGTGCGCTGACTGCGGCGCGCGAGGACCGTGCTCAATGTCGGCGGGCCAGTCGATCCAGGAACCAGATGCTGGTTTCGATGCCTTTGAAGAAATTCGGAATATGAAATTTCTCGTTGGGCGCATGCATCCGGTCATCCGGGAGCGCGAACCCCATCAGCACGGTCGGGATGCCGAGTTCCCGCTGGAATGCCGGTAGGATCGGGATCGTGCCGCCCGACCGCAAGAAGGCCGGCTTTGCCCCAAACCCACGACGGTAGGCGAGCGCGGCGGCGCGCATCGCCGGATGCTGCGGGTCCACGACCGCCGGCGCGGCGCGGGACAAGGTTCGAAGGGTTGCGCGCACGGTCGCCGGCGTGATCCTCGCGAGGTGTTGCCGGAACAGGAGTTCCACTTCACCGGGGTCTTGGTCGGGAACGAGGCGAAAGCTGAGCTTGGCGACGGCGCGTGCGGGCACGATGCCCTTGCCGCCCGGTCCTTGATAGCCGCCCGTGATGCCGTTGACGGTCAGAGACGGCCGCGCCGTGGTTCGCTCGTACAGGGAATAGCCGCGTTCGCCCCAGGGCCTGTCGCTGCGGGCGTCCGCGAGGATCTGCGCATCCGAGGGCCCCGCGCGCCACATCGCCTCGCGCTCCCGCTCATTGAGCAGGCGCACGCGGTCATAGAACCCGGGGATCGCGATGCGCCTCTGCCCGTCGTGCAGTTTCGCGATGATCTCGCACAGGGCCTGCAGCGGATTGTGGACCGCACCGCCGAAGCTCCCGGAGTGCAGGTCATGCTCGGGACCCTGCACGGTGAGCTCCAGATACAGCGCGCCCCGTTCCGCATAGCTGATCGCGGGTCGATCGGGACCCAGCATGCGGGTATCCGACATGACCGCGATATCGGCCGCGAGCAAGGATCGGCTTTTTGCGACGAACGGAAAAAGATGAATGCTGCCGATTTCCTCCTCGCCCTCGAACAGACACTTGACGTTGATCGGCAGGCGACGACCGGTCGCGAGGTAGGACTCCAGCGCGTTGACGTGCGTCATCAGCTGACCCTTGTCGTCGCAGGCCCCCCGGCCATAGAGATCCTCGCCGCGCACCGTCGGTGTGAACGGCGGTGATCGCCATTCGCCGAGGGGATCGGCCGGTTGCACGTCGTAATGTCCATAGATCAGCAAGGTGGGCTGGCGGGGCGCGTGCCGCCACTCGCCATAGACCAAGGGGTGACGCTCGGTCGGGATGACGCGGACCCGCTCCAGTCCGGTGCGCTTCAGGTGCTGCGCGAGCCAGTGGGCGCAGCGTTTGAGATCCGGCGCGTGCCGCGGTTGCGCACTGACCGTCGGAATTCGGATGAATTCCTTGAGCTGACCCAGGAATTCAGCGCGCTTGTCCCTGGCGTAAGCCAGCGCGCGTGCAGTCGACATCGCTCAGCGTCGGATTCGCGGCGCCCGACGCAGACGGCCGAGGCGCGCACCGCCGCGCGCCGGACCTCGTTCAGGACCCGTGGCGTGCAAAGGCGCGATCCCCGGCTTTGCTCGCCGGCGCCCGCCCGGACGCCATCGCCGGCGGGGTGGAGCGCGTCCAGGGCATGACCCGATTGCCCGCCGTGCGATCGGCGAGCTGCATGGCCTGGGCACTCGTGAGCCATTCCTCCGAGTTCTCGGCGATTTCGAGCAGCAGGGTTTCGAAGTTCGCGCGGGTCGTCGTCAGGATGTGCGGTTGCGCGAGCCAACGCAGCACTTCGCGGCCGGTCACTCCCATGCGTTGCCGGGGCGAGGTGACCAAGCGCTCCTTGTAGTAGCGAATCAAGACTTCTTCGACGACGTCCCAGGCGTTGTCGGCACCGAATAGACGGCGCACGTCCGGCGCATCGAGGATCTTGAAGGCCTCTTCGAGCAATTGCATGACCTCGACGCGCAGCACGTTCACGTCACCGAACGACAGCCATTTGAGATTGTTGCGCAGATCCAGTCCCGCCCGACGCACGATGGCGATGGAACCGAAACTCGGGTCATAGGCGCGTTCCCGAATCACGTCCGAGATCCGCTTATCGCGCCAGAACAAGGTGACCTGTTGCACGAAGTGCGTGAACAGCGAGTGGAAGTCCGTATTCGGGCGCGCGCCCTCGGGTGCCGAGCCGCCGCCATAGCCGAAGACCCGGCGATAGGCCGCGATGCGGTCGCGTTGGGTATAGCGCAGCACCTGGCGGCGATCGAATTGGTACAGCGCGAACGCGCCTTGGCCGCCCGACAGCCGCACCGAACCCGCGCGGAACAGCTCCTGCAGCTTTTGCACGACGCGGAACACGCCGATCTTTTCGTGCTGCCAGAGGTAGTACATGTCGCCCACCGCGACGATGCGCTCCGAGGTGATGGTGTCGTCGTAGGCCGTGACGCCCTGTGGAATGCGGGTGTCGCCGAGATCGGTGGAGGCCGAAGGCCCGACGCCCGCGAGGGCCGCGAGACCTTTGTCCGGCGGCAGAGCCTGTCCGGCGTCCGAGACCACGACCGAGCTCATCAGATCGTCGATTTGCTTCGTGAGCGCATCGGCGAGCTGCGGATTCGAGACCAGGTCCGCGGATAAATTATTGGTCACCTGTTCGCGCAAGGCCGCGACGCGGTCGAACAGGGCTTGGTATTCCTTTTGCGTTGCCATCGATGCTTCTCCGTGTCAGTTCATTGCCGCGCCGGGATATAGGGCACGCCGACCGCCGCCGCCATGTCGCTGAACAGGGCCAGTTGCGTCGCCAGCTTGTAGAGCGACTGCTGCACCCGATTCGTGCCCATGGCCGTGACCGGCGGCGCGGTCTGCTGAGACAACAAGTACAGACCGACCGCCTGGGTGTAGATCTGGCTGGTCATGACGACGAAATCCTCGCCGATCCCGAGCTTGCCGCCATTCTGAATGACGTCCTGCGCCTCGCCGTTGACGAACGACTGCATCCACTGCAGCAGATCCTCGAGATAAATGGGCGGCAGGGCTTGGACGACCGGCGGCGCCGTCGTCAAGGTATTGAACAGGAGCTGTACGGTCTGGCGCTGGGCCGGTCCGATGAAGACCGAGTCCAAGACGAAGCGCACCTCGTCGACCGTCTCGCTGATGACGCCGAGTTGACGCGAGATGACGACCAGCTGCGTGCCGAGGAAGGGCGAGGACGGATTCGCGAAGTACTGGATGCTCGTCTGCCAGGAGTTCAGCAAGGAATTGGCATAGTCGACGATGATCCGGAAATTCGTGACGTTCTGCTCGTCGGCCACCGTATTGACGAAGGCCTCGCCGCTCGGCACCACGGTCTCGAACAAACCGAGCTCGTCGCGCAGATCGCCGAGCGAGCCCAGCACGGTATCGGGGTTCGTCCAGTAGGGCTGCAGCGGCGGCCAGCTGGGGCGACCATGCTGCCCGTTGAAATATTTTTTCAGCGGTGAGCCCGGTGGCGGATTTTGGCTCTTGAAGTTCAGCAGCGGTGAGGTGGATCCGCCGATATTGGGCGTGAGCGTCAATTGCACGCCCAGGAGCATTTGAAAGTACTGATGTACACGCATCACGCGCGGGCCGCTCAAGTACCCGAACTCCTCACCGAGCTTGCTGATCTGACTGCGCGTCAAATCCTTGAGTGCCGTCACGGTCTCCGGATCCGAGGACGGATCGAGAGGGTAGAGCCCGTCGATCAGGGGCAACATCTGATCGGCCAGGGTCTTGGCCATCGTGTAGATCGAGGCCTGGGCGCCGCTCACGCCGCCCGCGAGGTCGCTCTGCACGACGTAGCTGCGCGGTGTCCAGCTGCTGACCACGGTGCCTTCCACCACCTTGAGCGAGAAGGACTGATTCAGAGCCCCGGTGAACCCGCTCGCATCGCCTGCCTTGATCTTCCAGCCCAGAACCTGCTGCAAGGCGCGGCTGACCACGGGTCCGAGCGAAGATCCATTTCGGTCTGCGTTCCCGCTACGGGAGCCGGCTCCGCCACCACCACCGCCGCCGGCCAGCGGGGAGGGCGGATAGCCCATTTCCTCCGTGAGGATCGGAAAAGGAGGAGTCGGTCCGCCCGAAGGTGCCGTGGGTGGATGGATCGGGATTTTGTGTCCCAAGGGGGGTGGCACGAGTTCACCGGACTCCTCTAACAGTTCGGTCTCGGGAGGGGGAGCCTGCTTTATCTTTGATGCCATCTCATTCTCCTGCAAATTGCGTTCGGCCCGATTGGCCACGATGTCGAATGCTTCTGGGGCGGCCTCCGGCCACGCTCTCGCTGCCGCCGCCAGTCCGATTTCCGCGGCCAGTCACGTGAACTCATCCTTGTAACGCTCGCTGGTGGCGTCGTGACCGGCGCGTCGGGCCAGCGGGGCGGATATCTGCTGGCCGATATTGGTCGTCTGTAGCGAGACCGAACGGGCACCGAGCCGCTCGGCGAGCTCCAACCAGGCTTGTAAACACGCCTCATCGAGCGCCCGCAACGGAGCGCGGCAGGCGCCGAGCGCGTCGACGACGCTCTTCGACCACCCCAGCCATTCGCGGCCCCGCTGGCGCCCGAAACTGAGCAGTGCATGGGTGGTGTCATACGCCACGGCTTCACTGAAGAAGCGGTATTCGACGACGATCAAGCGCTCGTTCGCCTGCGCGAGCGACCGCCGCGCCCGGTGCAGGTCCGCCGGGTGCGCGATCGCTTGCTGTGCCTGGTCAGCTGCCAAGGATCCTTCCTCCGCCCATCCGCGCAGATCCTCGACGAGGTTGCCGAGACGTTCCACCAAGAGAATTTCATCCTGGGGTGGACGATCCTCGATGACCGTGAGCCCCAGGCTCTGCAAGGCGTCGCGCAGCGCGGCGTAGGCGAAGGTCAAGCGCACAAAGACCGCTTCGATCGGCATGCTCATCTCCTCGCCAGTTCCAAATAGAACTTTTTCGCGATCACGCCCGGCCGCGCGAGTTTTCGGTCCATCGCGATGCGGGCCGCCCCGATCAAGAAGCGCGCCGGAACGATGCCGGGATCGACGCCGGCGGCCAAGCG
>Ga0116231_10011572_pt1 | contig 13482 bp, 9 predicted proteins | sample S1TSphgellanicum_2_FD_89695 | JGI IMG/M metagenome (GOLD analysis project Ga0116231, IMG submission 89695) | Host-associated microbial communities from peat moss isolated from Minnesota, USA - S1T2_Fd - Sphagnum magellanicum MG | ecosystem: Host-associated > Plants > Peat moss > Unclassified... | reverse complement strand
ATATACCTCCTTGCTCACGTTTTCAGAGTTTTTTGAAATAAAATAAATTTCCAATTAAAACGGAAACTGCCCTGGGGAGCTCCCCCCCCTCTTCCCCATAAGAAAATTAAAAAAAAAAAAAAAAAAAACACTGCCGCCGAGTATGATGGGAAAGAAGAAAAATTGATATGAAGAATTTTGAAAAGCTAAATGGTTTAGTTTTTCAAAATGCCTCACAAACTTGCACAGTCTATAACATGACCTCCAGAACACTGTCATGTTGAACCAGTGCTTACACTTACTTGTCACCTTCTTGAGTGAGGCCTTTTAGTGGACATAATTAACCCAGGAAAGGTTAAATTTGAACTCCGAGATGCTGATCTAATTCTAAATAAGAGGTTTTTACCAGTGTTGGGCAGGTCTCTAGTTTTTATGATAGCCATCGGGTCCGGGTATGAGACTGTTTTGAAAGACTTGACTCAGTTTTTTTTTTAAAATTTTATTTTCATATTTTCAAGACCCAGGCAAGGTTTCAAAAATTTGCAAAAAATCATTTTACCTGGGTTTCAAAGCGTCGATTCTCCAACATGTGATACCAATCGGTTTTCAAAGCCGGTTTTCGCATACCAGTTATTACAAATTTTATTATCTCAAAAATGAATTTTTAATGTTCAAAAATAACAAAATTGCACAAAAAATGAAAATTCTAAAAAAATCAACATTTTATATGTCCACTATTTCATCTCGTTCAAATGAACCTTCAAGTTTTTCTAACTCCTCTTCAAAACCTAAATCTATTTGAATTAACTCTACTAAATTGGAAGCTGATTTACATCCATCTCTAGGATCATTTGGCCAATTTTTGCTCACAAAAATTATTTTTTCTAAAAGTACTACTTAAGTAAAGTGCAAGCACGTAAACGACATCTCCTAAGATTTGTAAGTATGCCCTCTAAAGAAAAAATTCTTTCTATTTCAATTTGTGACCCTACAATGCTTAAGATTTGACAAGCCAAAAAACCAACTGTAGGAAACATGGCTTCATGCTTTCCCCACCATTGAAAAGGACACTTGATGTTTTTGGGATCCATTTGGTAATGTTTGAAAATCAATAGTTCCCTGGTGACAAGTTCCTTTCATGGCTCACTTGTGGATGCAATCTATTGGAAAATATCCAAACTAAAATTTTCATCACATGTTTGATTTATACATCCAACAAATTTTGTCATTGGATGCAAATGATGATAACACTTCATCCACAATACTTATAACTTCTTTTCGGCCAATAATAGAAAATATTACATGAAAGCTTTTGAATCTAAGGTTTAGCATCAAAAACAACTTGTTGTGAACTTTTCTTTTTTCAAATTTTCATTAAAAAGAAAGAAAAGAATCCAAAACACCACAAACTTCTTTTTTGATGTTGGAAACAAACAAAGATAACTCAAAAGCTATACCAAAATCATCATCAATCAAACTGACTAAGGCAAATGGGTTTATAATTTCTTCCCTAAATTGTAAGCACATAATAATGGCAAATTATAATGCATCAAAAAGTAACCAGTGGTTTTTAAATTGGTTCAAAACAGAAGCAATCACAACAGGAAATAAAGAGTCCACAATTATTTTTAAAATGTGCCAAGTAAGAAAAGGAAGAACTCTTCCACTTATTTTGACAATATTTTGCCTATTATAACAAAGAATAATAGCATCCTTGAATTGCAAGGCTTCTAGAAACATAATGATTTTGTTGGCAAATCTACAAACAAATTTAAAATTCCAATGTTAAAAGATTTAATTAGAACAAATCAACAAGAAACAAGAAAGATAATAATTCTTTAAAAAAATTGCAATAGATTAAATAATCACCTTCTTTTCACTAGAGTATTTAATTTTCTTGGAAGCAAGTTAGAATCTAAACAAGCCTTGTTCCATTCTTGTCTACCCTTTCCAGATTTTTTAAGCCTAGTTACACATTTTTGCAAATCTAACTGGGTAAATTTGATTGAAATAACTTTGAAATTCTTACAAACATTTTTGTCAGTAGTAGCATATTGGCATGCTTTGGAAAAGCATGGCCAAAACAAGCACCTTGAAAACTTTCATCTAAGTCAAAGATTTCACATTTTACAATAGATTTTAAAGCAATTGTCATAGTATTTAAAGTTGAGCTTTCATCTTTAACATAGGCAATGATTTTGTTTCTTAACCCATATTGATCAAGCAATTTTGTCAAATTGTTAGCTAATGTTTGCCCAATAATTTTTGTTGCCTTAAACAAACCGATAGTTATTTGTTTGGGTTGCCAATTAAATCCCAAAAAGTTTATAACAAGAGCAAATATATCATGCACACCCTTTGACATCCACAAGTCAAAGCTTGTTATGGCGCAAATACAATTTACTAATTTTGGCAAAACATATACTTGTTTTATTTTCTCCACCAAGTAAGGTAATATTTCCTGAGAAAATTGTTTTCTAGAAGGGAACACAACTCTAGGAGACAAATGTAAAACACTTAAACCATACACTTTTAACAAACTACAATGGTAAGTTATTTTTCATAATCAAAAGGCCAAGGTCCTACAAAAAGTCTTTTTAATGCACATCATTCTTTTTGAAAGGTTTTTTTATAGCAAAAAAATAATAATATTACAGTTGTTGGAACATTTTGCCATTTTTTTGTAGGTTGTCTTTCAACAGTTCGTATTGGTTCATTGTTAATTTCTTTTTCAATTTTTTTCACAATTATAAAATGATCTGCATCTACATGTTTTTTAAGAGCAATTATACCATAAGTTTTATAATAAGTTATTAATCCTTTTATTTCTTTAATTCTTACATTATGAATATTTACTACATTATCATAACATAAAATACATATCATGACTTGATGGGATGCAGCTTCAACTTTTTTCCCATCATTCACACAATAAAATGCCCAACATAAAGAATTTCTATTATGCCCTCTCCAAAATTATCTTTGAACATGTAATTTTTGCAATTTTTTCTTCATTATTTGTTTCCCATTCTTTTCAATTCTGTTATTTTCTCTTTCCACATTTTCACTTTCTTCTCTTTCCACATCTTCTTCAATGTCCATTTCATTTTCATTTCTTTGGTTTTCTTCAATGAAAATTAAAATTTCATTTTGACTTGATTCCCCCATTTTCTACCAGAATATTATCTGCTTTGAAAGAGAAATTAGATGAGTATTTTTTTGCCAAAATAATATTCTGCTAACTATATGAAAATCATCCTAAACATTTACAAGCAATTAAAAGAAAAAAAAATGCAATGTGCTCAAAAAATACACAATACAATTGTGCAAATGAAATGCAATGTGTAAAAGTGAAATGCAATGTGCAAAATTAGATGTACAATGTCCAAATAATTCTTGCACAAAAAAACAAACACATTACTAACCACCATTTCCCAAAAACATGTTTTAAAAAAATAAAATCATCAACAAATCAAAATTGAACACAAAAAATTTCCCTTTCCAAGTTTGGCATGAAAAACTTGAATTTGAAGAACTCGAATTTGGACAACTCCTCCACACTCCACACCTATAAAAAAAAGGTGGGGGGAATACCAATCTGAAACAAAAGGAGCAAAACAACAAGGTCAAGCAAAAGGAACAAGGAGTAACAAAGTCATGGGCGTAGCAGAAAGGTACTTGAACAAAGACGTCAAACAAGAGAAGCAGAGCAGTAGGTTAAACAAGAGGAACGCAACCAATCAAGCAAGAGGAGCGGAGCAATAGGTTGAACAAGAGGAGCAGAACAGCAAGCTGAGCAAGAAAAGCGAAGCAACAAGTCAAGCAAGAGGAGCGGAGTAGCAAGTTGAGCAAGAGGAGCGAAGCAGGTCAAACAAGAAGAGTGGAGCAACAAGTTGAACAAGAAGAGCGGAGTAGCAAGTCGAACAAGAAGAAGGAAACAACAAAAAGGAACGAAGCAAAAGGTCGAGCAAGAGGAGTGCAAAGCAACACTAAGCAAATTAACTAATCAAGTACATTAAGCTAAGCAAGAAAGAAAATAAAATGTAGGAGAGTGAAACAAACTCACACACGGTGAATAAGTAGCTATGAAAACACTTACTTTATAGCAAGCAGCAAACAACGCCGCTTGCTTGCTAAACCCTAAACCTAACTGAACCCTAAATTAACTACTAACTAAACACTGACTAAATGACTAAACAACTAAAGACTAAAGACTAAACCCTACTAACTACTGACACCCTAATTACTTCTAAACTTTGAAACCATGACTCTGATTTTTTTTAATACCCTATCAGAGCTTCAATCAAATTAAAATACATATTTGATCAGGGTTCCAAAGGCCCAATTCTCACATTATATGAGACCCTGCAGCCGGGTTTCATAAAGGGCATCACTGAATGTGATACCCTGAGGGATTCAGAATGAGAACCGACTTGAAACCCTGTTCGGTTCTCACAACTTATACCCGCCCAACACTGATTTTTACCATGGTTAGATGTAACTTCAATAAATTTCAGGCTTTTACCATGGTAAGCGGAGGCGCTGGTGCACCCAAGGCCCAAAAACACTAGAATTTTCTGCCCAGTGCTTTATGGGACCAGCATATGAGTGCACCATCCATTGGAAACCCCACTGGCTCAGTTGTAGATAGAACCACAACCCAGTTACCAAGGTGGAACCTTGGTAATAACCTATCCTGTAAATCCTCCTTCCACCTGACACTACCTAGGTAAGAGGGTAAGTATAGTAGGTAAGTAAATAGGTAGATAATGTAATTGAAGTGGATACTTAGTAGGTAGGTAAGGCACTTGGTGGCTACTAGGAAGGTAGTTGGTAGATACATGGGGATGGTCAATACTTAGTACATAGCAATAGGAAAGGAATTAATACAATGAAGAAGTGTTTCAAGTGTTTCTTGTCCACATACAAATCCTATGCTGGCTCACTCTGGCACTATGGATGTGGATATGGCTTTCCAGAATCCACTTTACACTTTCTTCTTCCACTTTCGTATAGTATATTAGGGCCCTTTCCATCTACGAACTTGGCAAGCCCAGTAGGGCAAAACATGATATCCCTAAGTTAGGGACGGCATGAACTTTCAACTAGAGCCTATTTCATATCATAACCAGTGTTTCCACAGTGTTCATCCACAGTACTAGAGATTAGACTCTTGCATTGTGACCTTAGAGTATCCATGATACAATCTGATTTTCAGTATTACTAGCCCTCCTAGTGACACTTTATTCCTAGTTGTTGATTCGATTGTCTTGGATCTTTGTCCCAGCCTTTTGTCCCGGGTTCTTGAATGGAATCGAAGTAGAACCATTGATCCAATGATCATATTAGTATCTTCTTGGTGACACTTTTTTGACTGGGTCGATTGAAGAGGCTTTGAAAAAAGTTCCCTCTTGATCTTAAATAAAACAAAGCCATCAAATCTAACGGTCATAATAGTAGCTTCTGGGTGACACTTTCATTCCTGGTCTTGGATTCAGTAGTCTTGCATCTTCGTCCTGGTTTCTTGAAGTAAATCAAAGTAGAACCATGAAATCTAACAGTCCTAATAGTAGCTTCTTAGTGACACTTCATTCCTGGTCGTTGATTCACTTGTCTTCGATCTATGTACAGAGTTGCAAACTGACTTGACCAACAAGTTTTCTTCGATCTATGTACAGAGTTGCGAACTGACTTGAGCAACAAGTTTTCTTCGATCTATGCACAGAGTTGTGAACTGACTTGAACAACATGTTTTTGCAACATATCACCACCAATCCCACTTAGGAAAGAATAAACAACCGACAAAACTATCCCAAGAAGATCCCCAAAACCGTTGATTGATGAGTTTCAAAATTGTTGCCATCAAGAAGTTGAAAATTACTATGAGCATTCCTTCTCTCTTTTTTTTTGGTGCAAAATTTTGCCAAAATATTAAAAGCTTTTTGAGGCTGGGACTTTTACCAAAGTTGTTTTTGGAAACTTTTGTAAAAACTTGTTTTACAAATGCAAAATAATGTACTGGACGTCCATCCAATTTTTCATATAGTTTCCCAGCCCTAAACCCTACCTATCTGCTATTAAGAATACCCGACGTGTGTATATGTAGTGGAAACCTAATGCCCTTGTCTAATGTGCTGGCGAACCTACTCTCCTTGCATTTTTCAACATCATCCACTCCTTTCATTGCCTGATTCTTAACATCTTTATTTCAGAATGCATAACACATAATCAATGTTGAAAAACTAAGGAAAATTTATGAAATGTACAATTTACGTGCATAGAAAAAACATCATAAAGATACGCTAGTACCTTGGCCAATTCAACACTAATTATATTATTTTCAGAAATGTTGAAATTTTCAAGAATTATTTCTTCCAAATCAAAACATATTGTGAAGGAAAATCTTTAATATTCAGGAATATTTCATTTGTTGAAATGAACTTTTCAAAATTAATTAATTATCCAACGGACATGTGTTGAATGACCAAGGTATCATGATAGTGAAGAGAAATTATTGTGTCTTGTGTAAAGGAAGTCAATCTAGAGATATGTTTGTTTTTCATATTCTTTCACTCCAAAAAAAAATTTAACCAATCAATATATCATACATTGATCTCACAAAATGATGTGCATATCAATGCATTCAAATAAGGTGGGTGGTGCAATGCCTTGAAGGATTGTAGCATTGCCACCTAGGGACCATTCAAGGACTCAAATATTCCATACAAAATGATGATTAAAGGAGATGTTAAAGTCAATTATGGCAACATGCTAATTTGCAAATTTTTTGGAAGATATGGTTATTAGAATGATCAAACATGATTTGTTGTTTATTTTAGTATGGGATAACAAATTATTAATGTCAAATTCTTAGGCCAACATATCATTGTCCTACTAATGTATAATAACAATGATTTGAAACATGTTTCAAAAAGTTTTATGACATAGCTTGCTCACCAAATGAGTTTAAACTCAATTTTGAAATGTCACAACCTTAACTTGGGTGTGCAACTAACTCTTGAAAGGAAGAAAAAAATGGCTTTCAACTTCCAAGTTGGGATTAGTTTGAGCAAGGGGCCAAAACTTAGAGTGAATGAATTAAAATACAAATACAAATTCCAAATGAAGTGGAAGAGTGTGGAATCAAAAGGAACAATCTCAAGATTTCTTTGGACTTAACTTTCACTATGGAAGTTGAGACTATCGAGGAGTCCAAAATGTTTAGGAAGTAACGTGGGATTAATTCTCCTTTGAATCAAATGATCTTTAATTTAACATAAAGGTTAAATCAAGTTATAATGCAACTTGAACTTACATTGCCAAAAAAAACTTAATGATTAGATGTTATGATCATTTAAAAAGTCAAGACAAAAATATTTCAAATGTTTTCAAATGTCCCATGCATTTAAAATGTAATTTAAAAGGAAATCATGTCCAAATCAAAAGCTTAATACAATATTGACAATTGGATGGACATTAGAAAGATTGTTTCAAGGGTTACAAAAAATTGTGTCACATTCCCCCATTTGGTTACATTTTGAGGGCATTATGGTTGTTTGAACTTTTGGGACACCATTTGTTTCAAGTTTGGAAATGAGTCCTAGGAGTTTTGGGATTTTTGCCATTTTAACGTAGGATTCGCACACAAATTTTAAAAATATATTGTAGGATGAAAGTGACACAACACCTCCCAAGTCAGGCCTTAGTTAATCTTTTGAATCCATTTGACTTCATGGCTCATTTGTGAACCAAATTGATTCCAAAATGCACGAACCATCCTTCTTGATTTTGATTATATGTCCATGAGTTCAACTCAAAGAATTCATAATGCTCTCACACAACCTTTTTGTCTCAATGTGACATGCTAGGGAACACATCCAATGCTTACACGTCTACCATAGTGCATTGTAATGGAAAGTTTACCTTGTTACCTTGTGGCAAGCCTTTCAAGGTGTATCACAATGCATATGATATTTTCCTAATGAAAGGTTTAAACTAATGTTGTTCAATTTTGAATTTTGGGCTAATTTTGAATGTGGTTCTTAAACTAACTTCATGTCATTAGTTTTAAATTTTGAAAAATAAAAACCAAATTCAACTTCCATACTAAACCCAAACTCATCCCCCAACCTGCTAATCCAAGTCCCAATTCATAAAAAACTTTTAGTTAGCTTTGAATTTTTATTTTTTCATTATCTTGGCTAGGTAAGATATGTTGTAAGTTTGTCCAAAAAATTCATGTATATATCTTTAATAATATATGTGGGGGTGAAGATGGGGATAGTGGGGTTAAACATGTAGTTGTGACTTTTGGAACATGTTTCAAATATGCAAGTTATTATTCTTATTATTAAGATGTAATTGGTATGTGTGGTCACTTTTTATTGGTTATACAATGTTAATAATTAGAAAAAAATTATTTTTAGGCGATGTGTAGGTAGTTAGAACTAGATTTGAAATTAGATTTAAAGGTATATCGATTTTTTTAATTTTTTTTGAATTGCAATCAATGGTTTTTTTTTTTTTTAATAAATTGAAACTAGTATGAAAGGTTCTTTCAAAAAGTTAGAATTGGATTAACATTAGTTTGAACTCACTTTCAAAGCTTATTATGAGTGCCTAATAATGGCCCTGGTTTTATCTTATAATATAATGAACCCAATTTCTTGTGATGTGAATTGTGATGAATCAGGTTCATGTGTGGAGTAATTCACAAACACTAGATGACACCCAAGAGAGAATGTTAACACATTTTCTAGATATGGGCAACTTGGTGCAAGGTTAACCAATTAGGGACAATTTTAACAACCTATTTTGTGGTGAATGTGTTGTTTGAGTTTTGCAAGAAGTTTTTTCAATGAAATCAAACTAAACCACAAAATGTAATTTCTACCTAATGAATGAGTTGAACAATAATGGTAGAATTTAACTGAAATGGTTGTCACACTTGTGTTGCACTTGTGTTAATTATGATGAATTTTTTTATCATTTTCAAGAATCTAAAATGGTTCATGATGCTCAACAAAATGTATTTATTCATCGCTAATAACTTGATCAAATGTCTCACATAATTGCCAAGAAAGTTTTTGCATTTAAAAAATAAGAATATAATGTTAATGTTGAATGTTTTTCTCACACAAAAAGCAAAGCTAGCTTTTGCAAATTTCATATTCCCAATCTAGTACTAAACAACAAGTTACTATTTCATTATTAAGCTTAGTAGTGAAATTTCAACTTCCATGACATGTACAAAAGGATATCGATATCAAACTTCAAAAAGGGGATTAATAAAGTGTCACAAAGGTCATCCATAACTAGAACTTGGTATAGAAATGTTTGCATTTTGGAACATATCAATGTAAAGTTTATGTTCGTGGTAGACTTATCAATAAGGTCCAATTCAAATGCTTTGAAAAAATACATGAAACAAATTTGACCAAAAATTGAAAAAAAAGCTACTTTTGTTTAAAATTGCAAAATTCAAACCACACAAAAGTGTTTGGGAAGTAAATTATTCCATTCCTCAACAATTATTTTAAATAAACCCAATGCACTTAATCACAACATATACATATTTCCTAAACCAAATTTAAACAAAATAATATAAATGGATCATGTTGAAACTTTTATGTCATAAAGATAAATGTCTTTGTTTTGGAATTGAGGTTTTGATTTCTTGATGATGATTTTTAGACTTGAACATAATTAACATTAATTGTTTAAAAAGGCATATGTTCATGTTATGTATAGAAGTGGATTAAAGAATGAGGTTGCAAGCAAATACAAAATGCAAGTTCTTGATCATAAATTGAAGATGAGGCCGCCTTTGCATATTAAGGTAGCAAAATTCACATAAAAGAAAGGAGTCATTGGAATTGAATACACTTGCATTCCTATCTAGTTGTATTTAACAAACCCAATGATGTTAGTGAAAGTATGGTAAATAGATTCAAACAACCTTGTACAATACAAAATTAAATAGTGTAAAAATTATATTGACACACACACACATATGCTCAATGATTAAAGGTCAACATTAATGAATCCAACTAAGTGTATATATAACTTTGCAAGGATACAAGTTTAGTCATTGGAAGTAGTGGAACATTTCACCATGGTTGTCCACATGCTTTAAATTTCCACCTCATGAAACACCAAACATATCACCCCAAACACTTCACCAAATGCCCTCTTGTTTTACCGAGAGCCTCTCAACACTATTGCACTCTTTTATGGTTAAAAGTTAAAGGGAAAAAACCATAACAAAATAGACTAATGGTAAAATAGGAGGTTGATTAAATGTTTAAATGAATCATAAATCCCATCCCCAAAAAAAGCAGTGGTAAACAATATGTTTCCACATGGATTACAAATTGCATTCCATGCTTCATGTAGTGACAAGCAACACTAGTATCGGTGTGATAGGAAGGTCGTTGTTTGGTGCAAGGAACCTAAATAGTCCTTCTAAAATGATCAAAAAATGTACATTACCAAGTTTAGCTTTGGTTCATGGTTTGTTTATTTTGCATTATAAAAACATGGGGTCGACATCAGCAAAGACATACGTGTGGCAATGATCCCAAGTTTTATGTTTATATTTGGGTTTTATAATAAACTTTATTTAAATCAAAATATTCATGCTTGTTGTACTAGTGCTGAAGTGTGGGATGCACTTTCAAATGCACCATTTAAATTGATCAAAAGAAGGTTTGCCCGTCATGGTCTTTACAAATTAGTCAAGTGGCATTATATGCCTCATTTTCAAAACTTCATTGCCTATAATTCAAGTTTCAAAAAAATATGAAACTTCCAAAATGTTTTTTGTGAAATTTTCTCTAAAATATGGTTGGTTACATGGCTACCTTTCATCTTGATTAGACCAAAATCACATTTGAACTTAAACCTATATGGTACACCCATGTAACATATCACCTTATTCAATCTAAGTTGAGATTTTTTTTTTACTACATGTTAATTGATTAGAAAATCTTATTTCACATATTGATATACTTTTAAGTATCACAAATAATGTTTTATGTAATAAAAATGTCAATGATTTTTTGTCTTCATTTTTTGTCTAATCTTCATCATTTCACCCTTTTTCATTTTCAAAAGTTGTTCAAATAATGGGCCCAATGAAAAAGGCTCAAAGTTATATCCTAGGAAGTATTTTGAACTTTTGCTTATTATGAAGGAAAACATAAAGTGAAAAAAATGACAAGTAATCTATTTCTCATAAGTCTTTGACAAACAATATTTGTCAAACCCTGATTTGAGTGTGTGATCAACTCTTGGGATGGGGAAGGAAGTGTCCTTGAGATGAAGGAAAATAAAGGCTTCTAATTGAGTCAAGTTGAACACAAGTTCAAGTCATAGCATGAATGTGATGAAGTGAAACACACATCCACATAAGGTGGGAAATACATGAGATTCGAGGGGAAGCACTCCCAACACTCCTAGTTTGAATTCCCAATTGGGATTTGAGACTCCTTGGAGTCCCAAATGTTCAAAATGCAATTTGGGGGTTCCCATTTCATTTTACTCAAATCATTTTTAGCTCATTGGAACAATTTTAATCCAAGCTATAATGTTCAAACTTGAATTGTAAAAACAAATGTAATGATGAGAAATTATGACTATTTGGAAAATAAAACACATGTTGTCCAAGTAGCACTATGAATGCAATTTGGAAGGACAAATCATGTTCAAATTTGGAGCTTGATATGATGTTGAAAATATGATTTCAAATATTTGAAAGAAAATGAGGTTGCATGTCTCATTTAATGTTGTTTGGGAAGAGTAATCATTATTTGAATATCCAAGACATCATTTAATTAAAAAATTGGAAATGGGTCCCATGAGTCCCAAGAACCTTGCAACTTTGTTGTAGGTGCCATGGCAACCTACAACGAATATCATAAAGAGGAGAGTGGTAGTGCATCCTTCCAAGTCAAACCTTGGTGAGTCTTTCGAATCCATGTGAATTCATGATTGGTTTGTAAACTAAAATTGATTGTCATTGCATTAATTGCCTTCTTCATTTGGTTTTTGTAATTTGATGTGATCAAGAGATGAATGAAACACGTCATTTTCATTTTAACCCAAAGCTCCCACACCACCCTATTAAATCCTAGTGTGAAGAGCTAGGGAATAGGTTGATGCCCAAAGCTTATAAATCTTTTTCAATTCGTTATATTGGGTGGTTTGCTTCAATACCTTTTGGCAAGCCTTTGAGGTGCGTCAATATTTATATTGTTTATGTTTCAAAGGGTTGAAAATTATCCCCATGAATGAACATATATTGAGGATGTAGCCCATGTTCCATTACAACATGTCTTTTCTATCTCAACCACCTTGATTTAGGCACTTTGCCTTACCTTGTCAATGTCCAAAACATTTCCATTTTTTTCATACAACTTGTTTTCCCATTGTCATCTTTTTCTTATTCTTGATGTTTCCCACATTTCAAATTTGTTCATCATTTCTTGGTGTTTTTGACATAATCTTTTATGTGCTTTGGTGTCCTTCACATTCCCTTTCCATCCAAGGCATTTCCATGCCATCTACTTTGGTATATACCTAATATTCACATTATTATAACCTTTGCATTAGTTCCCATATTAAACAAATATGGGTACAAGGCTAATATTATTTCAAGTCTTTATCAAGCAAGTATTAGTACAAAATTGGTATTACCTCGAATCCTTATTAGGTAGGTGTTGGTATGAGATTGGCATTATTTCAAGTCAAACTAATTTAATCAATTTTTCATACCATTCCAATATCAATCTACATGTCGCAACCCTAGCTTTGGGCCCGGGACCAAAAACAAAGGGGTTGTAAGGTTGCGGGCCAAGAGGAAGCCCGGGAGCTAAGGCAAGAGGAAGCCCGAGAGCTAAGGCAAGAGCAAGCTCGGGAGTCAAGGCAAGAGAAAGCCCGGGAGTGTAAGAAAGTGTGAAGGAGTGTGAGGGAGTGAACACTCACACTCCCAAAGCAACTCCCACTTTGGGAGATGGAGTCCCGGTGGACTCCCGAAACTTCAGAAAGCGATTGCAGGGGTCAAACCTCAATGTATTGTGGCGTTCTTTATATCATTGAAAAGCTCTTGAAGCGTAAATATCTAAAATGGGCTCGCATTGCTCATTTGGACATCTGAAACACAAGTTATGGCCAAAAGAAAGGTCGGGAGTCGAATTCCCGAGAGTCTGCCAGTTTTGACTCCCGACCACTAAAAGTCGAGAATCAACCCGAAATACTTGGCTTCAGAGAACGTGCGACATACCGTTGGAAAGGTCTCGACGAGATCTACAACTTTGCTTTAGACCACATCGCGATCCAAGGTCTGCTCGCAAAGTTATGGGGCTCCAAAGTCCCGGGAGTCCCATTTGGCGCAATTTCGGGACTCCCACTCGGGAGTCCCGGGAAAAATAGCCATTTGGATGTAGCCTCCGTGGAGAGCTGTAGAGTATACTATAAGGGGGAAGGTGGTGGCTTCCCCCAAGT
>Ga0116231_10011571_pt1 | contig 13483 bp, 9 predicted proteins | sample S1TSphgellanicum_2_FD_89695 | JGI IMG/M metagenome (GOLD analysis project Ga0116231, IMG submission 89695) | Host-associated microbial communities from peat moss isolated from Minnesota, USA - S1T2_Fd - Sphagnum magellanicum MG | ecosystem: Host-associated > Plants > Peat moss > Unclassified... | reverse complement strand
AGACTAGGAAGAGGGACTAGCTTAGCTCGTGTGAATCTGCATCCAAAAACCAACCAAATCGGGTTAGTTTAGCATTCGGGACACCCTTGAGTGTTGGGACTTGCCACGGGCATTTGGACACACAAGACTCACCACGGCCCGAACTCGGGGGAAGCCACCACCTTCCCCCCTTATAGTATTCTCTGCGGCTAGTCGTGGAAGCTACATCCAAATGGCACATTTTGTTGGGACTCCCGAAATGGAATCCCGAAAGTGTCCCGATTGGACTCCCAAAACTTTGAACGGCCATAGCTCCTCGCCCCAAACTCGGATCGGGACGAGTCTTGAATCAATGTTGTAGCTCTCGTCAAGAGCTTTCCAACGCCGTGTTGCACTCTTCAAGGCGACGTCGGAAAGAGGTCGATTCTCGACTTTTGGTGGTCGAGAGTCAAATTGTCAGTTTGACTCCCGGCCCTTCTTTTGCCCATAACTTGGGCTGCAGATGTCCGGATTGCCAATGCGAGGCCATTTTCAATATCTAAGTTTCAAGACCTTTCTAATGACACCAAGAACACCACAATGCAAGGTGTTTTGGGCCTTGCTGTCGAGCTCTGAACATTCGGGAGTCCCGGAGGACTCCAAACCTCCAACTTTTCCAAATGTTGGGTTTCACCCCCACACTTGGCCAAAGTGGGGTTGCGACATTAAAGGTCTCTCCTTTTCCTCCTCTTCCTTTAAGTCTTTTGTACTTCTTTGATCTCTAGTTTACATTTGTGATGGTGATCTGAGTTAGATGATGTTATAGTCTCTCCCTTAACTCTAATGTATTTGCCTAGATGTAAAAGCTTCTTGCACTCTACTTGGTGCAACTTTTGGGGGTATTTGTGGTTATGCTTATTGGAAAAAATGTTACATCAAGATCTCAATGACTAATGTTGAATGATAGACATTTTTCTTAGGGTTAACCTTTATTGTTCCCATCATCATCTTTGTCTAAAAGGTTGTCCATCTCATCAACTCTCTTTGCAATTGTTTAAACATGATATTTGCCTAATCTACAACGTTCCCTTTCATAGTTGTCATAATGGATATGGCATTTTTATTACTAAAGTAATAGACATTATCCCTTTAATAAAAAATAAAAATAAGTGCAAGGAGACAAATTTCATAAGGTTCTTTCATCTTATTGACACTCCATTGTTCTATATTAATATATGCTCCTAGCAAAACAATGCCTTGAAGCATAGTTATTACAATTTGTTTGTCTTTGGAGGCAATTAAAGTTAGAAGTACCATAGCAATTCGTTTATGAAATAGTTCATTCACAAGGACTAACACGTTCTCAAGCCAAGGGAATTCAATCAATTGATGTTCCTAGTAATGAGCCTCAACAAATGGTTATGGCAAGTTTACCTCTTCATTAGATACTAGCAAAACAAGAGGAAAGAAGGGAACCACAAGTACTTTTGGTTGATTTTTAACACCTTAACAGTCATCCCAACAATGAAGGTTGAACGCACAACTGAATGGACAAAACATGGCACATGTTTGACATGTTGATGAAATAACCTTTGTAACATAAAGGTGGTAGTTTGCAACACCTGGTTATTATTTTCCCAAAGTTATTATACCATCTTGATCAGCACCAATTGTTGGGTATTATGCATTTGAACTAATTCTTGTTTTGAATCTTGTTAACATGGTTTTTCTATTCCCATTAAGGTTAATGCACCTTTGGATTTTTGCAGCAACAGGTTCTTAAGGCAGTAATAGGTACATACAACAAACATAATAAAATTTAAATTATTACAAATCCTAAACTAACATGTACACAAATTGTTCAAACTTGAAAGAAATAGGCTAAAAGAAAAATGATCCATGTTCCATAATTCAAAAGTGGAAACACATAATCATGAATGAAATCCAAAAGTCCCTCAACAAGTCTGTCCTCCTAGTTTTATACTAGCTAATTCAAAATACAACAATCGTAACTAACCATTATAAACAGTCATTAGTTAGTTTTTAGATTAACAATTTAAAATTTTAAAAAAATACACCTTGTCTAACTACATGTCCAATTATCGATTCTATCAAATATAAGTTTTACAAATTACTTGTTGATGAACCTCTCAACCTATCTTTTTAACCCAATCATTACCTATCGGGTTTAGTAATTGGTTAGGTTAATACTACAAGTTAGTTTAAATAACAGGTTATGACACCTATTAGGTTTTATAACATGCTTATATTATCAACCTATTAAGTCACATGTTACCAAATCTAGGTAACATTATCCCTTTTTGAAATCTACATTTCGTTTTCAAAATGTTAGCTCAAAGGTCTAGGTTAGATCTAGCCTTTTGTAATTAGTTGATTAATGACTTCTTCAAGAAGTTTAACACCTACTACCTCCACAAGTTCAACTTGACTCAAGATTTAAAGACTGGTTAGCGTTATAGTCTTTCATTGATCAAGTGTGTCTTTAAAGGTCGTTATGGATGTTGTGTATACCTTCGAGGCATGCGAGGCATTTGATATCAAAGTAACTTCCTAACCTATACCTATTTAGTGTGGGGTTAGAGGTACACTAATAGATAAAAATTCCAAATACTCTAATCTATTGTCCAACATAGTATATGAAGGATTAACATGTTCATCTTGTTTCTTATTAGATCTTTCATTACCTTCCATAGGTTGATTAACAACAGTGGTTACTAGAACAAGTATAATAAAAGTTTGAATAGGTAAGGGTATGATTTCTAAACTTGTTCCACCTCTTAATGGACTAACTAGTTTAGTAGTAGGTTATACCACAGATGGTGTTACCAGAATTCTACTACTGGTTCCAATTTCCATAAACACAAAACTTGGGGGTTCGTATTTGAAATCAAGGAAAGTAGTTTGGTAAGCTTGTAACATGAGTTGATAACTTTGTTCATCAGAGTGAGCCAACTCCATACTATCCTGAATCTACTCCTCTATGAACGTTTGAATAGATTTTCCTTGATTTGCTCAAACTCAACTTTAAGGTTTGATAGTTCTTGCAATGTTCCTGATCAGGTTGTGGCATTTTGAACAACTTGCTCTAAAAACATGTTAATTTATGTTAGAGTTTTTGTGGAATGACCAGAAATTGGGACAAGTTGAAATCTATAAAATTGTGGGTTTTCTATTTGTACAAGTTCAACTATAGGTTAAACATGTTGGAATGACTCTATAGCTGTAATTGCAGATTTTGGAATTAAAACTATAAGTTTAGCAAATACATTAATAGGTTCAATTTGAATGTTGTGAATTATTTAATCTAGGTTGGGTTCAAGTTTTTCCTCAATGTTGCCTTGCATGGTTGTTACATCAAACTCTTCTCCTCCCCCATCTCCAATCTCATTTGAACAAATTCACTCCTCATCCTCTTTTGAATCATTAATTAGTGATCCAAAAGTAGTCCTAGACTTTTTTCTTGGTGGTGAGGTAATAGGTTCAGGTTTAACTTGTTCCTTGGTGTAGGGGGTTCTATATGCATTTTCAGTTGATGGGATTGATGTGTGGGTAAAGGTGATGTTGTAGTTGAACATGCTGGTCTTTCATCTTTCAAGAGTTGTTCCCTGGTAACAGGTTCAAATGAAACCTATCGTTGTTGTGCAACCTGGCATTCTTAGTTGGTTGGTGATACAAGTTTTTTTGGAGTTGTTATTCTTGGTGAAGGCATCTTAGATAAAAGGAACCACTTCCTAAACATAATATCTAAGATAAGCCCTAAATAGCAATTAACTACTTTAGTTTTGCTAGAAACTGAGTTAATTCCTACCTTTTTTTAATGTTTAGTCCAACGAGTTAGTTCAACCAATAATTGGGTTAACACTATAAAACACTAGTTAACAAGTTGCCCCTTGTTGGCTAGGTCAGAAGTAATGGCAATCCAATTGTTGAAATAAATTAACCTCTCCTTCTGATATAAAAGTTGCAAAATAGTTGCAAATCTTGCATGAAATTCCTCTTACATGTGCACTACATTCCACTGCTCATTTTCAATAAAAACATGTGGTCCTACAATTCTTTTTAAGGTACTTTTGGCTTCCTCAAAAGTTGCACTAACATCATCTATTGCTCCTTCATTGGAAATTCCAAGTTGCTCATGAATTAATATTTGATCAATTCTTGACCACCTACTCGCCCTAGAATTCTTCCATTTGTCGTTGCACTTTAGATTCATAAGAAGTCTTGTAACAGGTCTTATTTTGGTGTTATCCATTGCAGGTTGAATAGGTTCTCCAAACTGATTCATCTAGCCCATTTGAGTTTGTTGGAGTTCATATTCATCTGTTATAGAATCTTTTAGCTCTCCTTTGCCTTGGACAATGGTTTCTTCTTAACATGTTTCTCAATCTATTCTTCTATAAGTGTTTTTCCTTTTTATTTCATCATAGTTCTTATTCTTGATTTTGGGCGTTGAAGAATAATGTTGGAAATAGGTCCCTCTTCAAAGAGTTCTTAGAAAAATATTTTTCCAGTGCTCATAGGTTGCTACAACTCTTTCTCCTCCACAAGTCTTGATTCAGGAACTGGTTGTGGCTATTCCTAGACAACAGGTTGAGGTTTAACCTCCACTTTTTCCTTTGAATATGAAATAACAATAACTTGTGGTATTGGTTTGTTGTAGAAGTAATGGTTTTCTTTAGAAAGTTTAGTGTTGCTTCTAATTCCTCTTCCAATTCCTTACTTCTTTGTTCTTGCTCAAACATTATAATTTCTTCTGTTATAGTTACACATGAAGCAAGCAATTTTACATAAATCATTCCAGTTATTTGAACTTGTTTCTTTTTCTTTTTCTCAATATGTTCCCTCCTAAAAGCTTCAACTTTTCTTTCAACCTCCTTTTCTTTTGCTTCTCATCTTAGCCTCTCTAAAGCACTTTCATTCATGGCCCTTGCTAATATGAGGAAGAAAATGAAAATGAAGAAATAAAATGAAAAATGTGATGATTTTTTATACTACTTCATGCGAAAATGCTCATTTCAAAGGATGTAATGATCTTAAGACCCTGCAAGCAAAAAGATTTTTGTTACTTTGGAACAAACTTGTTAACAACAATAGGAGCAATTGACAACTATCAACATGGAATTGGAAGATTGCATTCATGAGCTACAAGTCCAAATTCAAGATTTGAAGGGTGTGATGGAGGCAATGTAAATATCACCCAGTAAGATTTTTTAAACCTTGAATATGGACAACTAATTGAAAGAATTTGAAGAATTGTTGTTGGATAATGCCCAGTTCAAAGTTCAAAACTAAGCATTAGTGAACATGAATCCAAAGTGGAAGAAGTGGTGGTAGATTGTGCAAAAAATCATAGAAAAGCATATTCAAAACAACTTGAAAATTGCATTTGTTGATGAAAAAACATACAAGTTGTCCAAATTAGTTACTTACATAGTACAATTTCCAAAGTATAGATATGACCAATTAAGTTCAAAATCGATTGAAACTAAGGGAGGTGTTAGAGTATCTCATATAACTATTGTGGAACTAGTATCGATATATGTTGGTATTAAAAGTGAACTAGTTGTTACTTATTGAAGTGTTAACACAAATGCAAGGAGGATTTGATTCTGCTATTGTACCTTGTATTTTGCCTATGTTGCCAATAGTACCTATTGATCCACTTGCCATAACTGTAAGCACCTAATAGGGAGGTTTGTAGAAACCTATTACTCCAAGACCATACCATTAATAATATTTCAAATTAGAGTAGGTGCAAGAATTGTTATGATAAAAGTTGTTTTACATGCATTAGAAGTTTTTACAACTCCAATAGTAGTTCTAATGGACACATTTATTTCTGAGAAATTGGAATCAGAACTCAATCCTTTGATTGAATCTGTTGTTGAACTAGTTGTAGGAATTGTTGATGAGTTAGTTACAAGAATAGAATAAGTAAATCTTGATGTTAGATTTTGAGGACGAAATTTGGTTTTCAAGGGGGTGATAATGTTAACACAAATTTTCATTTTACGTAAATAGTAACTGGTTGTTATTAATAGGTAACATGTTTGTTAAGTTAACCAATAATAGGTTTAATAAAGATAATCGGTAACAAGTGTATTATGTTAATCGATTTGTTGATGGAATAGGCATATTGATCAACATGTGACCAATTACCATTATAGTTTATTTTTGAATTATTAAACTATTGCATTAGCTAATGGTTATTCAAATTAAAATAACACTATTTTAGTATAAATAAAAGGATTTGAAGAAGATTGGGAGAGTTTTTTCTAATCTAACTTTTAAATTTATTCCAAATTTGTTTTGTAATTTGTGCATTTGTAAATATGAGCATCTTCATGTTTTTGATTTTATTTTCTTATTCCCATACCCAAGTTAAAACATACATGTTGATGTTTATATGTAGTTTAATTTTGCAAATAAAAAATAATTTTGTGTAATTTGAGGGCATAGAAACCACCTTTAAAATATATATATATTTTTTAATAATAGTAATTAAATTTCATATCCATAATTGAAATTTATATCCTATAATTAATATTTTTATTTCAAATTTCTGTAATAATCTTAAAATAATGAGCAAAGTTGATGTAATTATTGTATTTAAATTTTCTTGATACACTAAATAATTGTATGTATTATTCATAATTTATTTATTTAAAGTAATTGTTAATATAAAAATGTAAAATTTAGTAATTATTATTCCATAGTAACATAAAATTATTTTAAAATAATTGAAATTTCTTAATTTATTTATAAGTTAGAATTACAATACTTGCATAATTAATTTATAATTTATAACTTTAGTTTTATTAAGTTTTTAGAATAATCATAATTTTAATAAAATAATTAATTTAATGACCATAATTACACTAATTGTAATATAATATATTAAAATGTTTATTTCTTATAAATATTTATCCATAATAAATATTTTTTGTGAATAAATATAAATGAATATATTTATTAATTATAAGTTACACTAAATAATTATTGTTACAACATATATTTTTATATTATATAATTTACATCCTTATAGTAAAAGAAATCAATTATTGTAATTATTGTTACATTATTTTTAAATCACTATAATTACTTTAGTTAAGAATTAATTATATTATATGCTGAATTATTTTTAATTAAAAATAATTATTCATAATCTATAATTATTTATTTATGATAAACACTTTTATAATAATTAAAAATAATAATGTATGTTGGGCAGATTATTATATTTATAATCATAGATATAATAATATAATAATTATTGTAATTAATTTACTATTACTTTAAAAATAAATAATTCATGCAGGAATTTATTTTCTAGTAACAATTTCTAATTCATTATTTATAATCTGACAATAAATAGTTATAATTGTTATTATATTTTGTTATTATGGTAATTAAATTATTTTTACATTAATCATATTATTTATAATTCGATTATATTTTAAAAGACAACAACACATCTTGAGTTTTATAATTGGGTTTTGTGATTACATCTTAGTGAAAGACGTATGCAATTAATCACTCATGAGTTGTTAAACCCATGTCATTTCATTCGTTTAATTATAGAGCCCAATCATTTTATCGATTAGGATTTTTAAAATTTTGGCTTAATATTGAAATTCCATGTTATTGATGATCTTGGTATGATGTGTAAAGTGCATGTCATTTTAATTTAATCGTTTTATTCGACTAAATTTTACAAAAGACACTTTGATGGATGGATGACATGTGTCAAAAATTTATAAGCACATTATGAATCATTGCACATGATCAAAAAACAATTTAGTTTAGCCCATGTAGCTAGTGTAACCAAAATCAACTTAGTGTAACCTAGCTTACTTCATTTAGCCAAAAGTCAACCTAGCTAAGTTAGTTACTTGTGTTAGGCAACCTAGGTTAGGTGGCCTAGCTTAAAAACAAATGTCAAACTCCTAGCCTAAGAAACTTAGATTAAGCTATTTAACCTAAGCTAAGTGGCTCAAATATCATAGGTTGCAAGAGTGAGGACTTGAACTGAACCCCTCACCTTTAATTTGGGGTTCAAGTCTTCATCCATTACACTACCACATTTTTTATATCAATGTATAGTTAACATAAAATTATTAAGCTCAAAAATTTTAACCTTGAATTAACCTTGGCCACCCTAGGTTGAATTAGGTCAACCTACCTACTACCTACCAACCTAGCCTAGACCTAAACCTCCTTAGGTTGACTTAAGATGAACTAGTTTGTAAACCTTTACTATATACTAACCTAACCTAGGTTAACCTAGGCATTCTTAGGCTTAAAAAAACCTAGGATAATTATGTTGCATCTAGTCACATATAGTTGTATTTAGTTGCACAAACTTGAAGTGGTTACAAACTTGATAAAATATCTTGTAATGAGGTTACCTAGGTTGACTTGGCAAAAAACCTAATGCTAGGAACCTAGGCAAGCCTACTTAGGTTAACCTATTAATAGACTAACATATTCTAGGTGTATTTAAACATACTAAATGTAGTTAACTTACAAGTTAGCCTATATTACAAAGTAGGTTTTATTAAGTAGCTTATATACATAGGTCAATTTAATAGGTATGTTAACCTAAGCTAATGTGTCAAGTAGTTAAAAAATCAAGGAGTTATGTCACCTTTTTCAAAATGATTATTAATATTGTAGTCATAATTATAATTAACAATAGATTATTTAGTACACATACACATGTATGTGAATTCATAACTTCAAAAACCTCATGGTACACAAAAACAATGGCATGCCACATCATCATCACATGGAAGATTGAGTTGTTATTAATTACAAAGGGCAATAATATTTCAACTAACTAATAAATGAAATTAATTCATCAAATCAATGACATGAATCATGATGTGAAGTTTGTGTTAGAAGTCATGAGGTGTTGTGACTACTAGTTAATATCGTTGCCATGTGGCATGCCACATCAACATCACATGACCATAAGTTATTATTCACCAAAAGTTGCAAGAATGAATGGAATTTTGTTATTACCTAATTTTGGATGATTAAAAATACATTAAAAATAAATTTATGAAAATTTGATATTTGGGTAAAAGCCATCAAGTTGTGATATCAATTATAGTCACAAAACAATAATGCCATTTGGCATCATGATGTTTTTTACAACTATGTAATCATTAACATGAACTTATAGTTACAATTGTAGTAAAAAAAAAGAAGTTGTTTTATTAACCAGTTGTAAAACCCAAAATGTGTTATTATGAAAAGTAAGCAAATATTATAAAATATTTATTTATTTATTTATCTATGAGTTATGTATTGATAACAAGTGAATAATTAACTAAATAGTTAGTTAGTTAATTATTTAAGTAGTTGATAATGAATACTTAATATTTGTAGTTTTTAATTTATATTTTAAATATATGCTAACTTTAATCATTATTAATTAATGATTATCTAATTATTTAGTGAACCATATATTTGAATAATTATGTTGTTTATAAATTTAAAAATTAAAAACAAAAGGGATGAGGAAAGTTGTGTAGTTGCAATTTAGTTAGTGAATAAGTTGCAACTTCAAAACTTATCCCATATTGTTTGTTCTCCATTCTTGTTTTGAACATTATATAAACAAGGGGTGTGTTCATCCAATTTCACATTAAAAATTTATGCACATGGGATGCGCCAATCAAAAGGCTTAACCCAAAACAAAATAAAATTATGCATAATTTTAAACTACCAGCCTCCTCAACCTACTTATCTTTTTAGTTAGGTAGGTACCTAGTTTGACCCACCTACCTAAGTATCTACCTATATGAATAAAATATTTAATTTAGGAAGGTAGGACCTACTTACCTACCTTTTTACCCAAATAGCTAGGTAGGTATGTAGCTTAGGTTTGTGGGCACCTACTTACGTACCTACCTAGGTACTTACAACCTAATAATAATATTTTTTATGAAATTCATTTTAAAATGTCATGTGGCATATTTACATTGGGCCATGTGTCATAATATAAAATCATCCGGGTGAAAACATGATCAAGTATACACAAAAAATGGCTCTAGGTAGTTATAATCGTATTTTTACACATGAATGCAAGAAAGTAGAATCGAAACCCTTTCACTCATTGTTAAACCATCATGGTGCCAAATATTGAATTTATGATATGTTGTAAGCAAAGTTTGAAACTTTAGTGTACTATTAAAAGTATTTTTGAAATTAAATGGTGGAATTGTGTTCAAAAATAATTTTACATCAAAAGATTGATATATTATTACTTTTACCTTGGAAGTTGAAAGTGCATAAGTAAGTTTTAGATGGCCATTAACCAAAAAAATAAAAAACATTAATCTATTTGAAGCCTACTTTGTTTTTTCAAACAACACAAAAAGTAAAACAAATTTTATTTGCATTGTTTAAAAATCTATTTTAACCTACTTTAAACATATGATTTTATAATATCATTGACATAAATTCAAACAATATGTTCATAATGATCGTTGAATTAAATAATATTTCTAAATTTATTATGTTAAAACATAATTTATGACTACTTTACATTTTTTTTACAAGGATCACGAAATGCATAATTGATCATGTTTTCATCCATCCAAACATTTGAATTGAATGTTCCAAATTATTTCGAACTAATAATTATATTAAGACACATGGCAACATATCATTTGCTTCAATTGTGACCAAAATAGTCGCATTTTAGTTGCATTTGATAATACATATACAATGGACTCAAAGGATGAACTTGTATTTGTTGACTTTTTCCTTCATCCAATACTTCTTGTCATTTGTGACTAATGTCACATGTGATTTGTCCAATGCAACTAAGGGGATTTTAGTCACAAATGTGAGTTGTAACTAAAATTTAATTGGGAAGACCAATTGAAAATACATGGTTTTCTTCTAATGATTATCTATGGCACGATTAAAAGCACCTCAAGCTCACTGATAAGGATGGCTGTTTTGCAAATAACAATGGCTCCCACAATATATAACCTTCTTGAGTTTCCTTGAAGATCAAGATTCAATAGTTGGGGCACAAGGTGGGCATCCTACCAAACCTTTGGTCACACATCCTACAAATAGCCCATTAGCAAGAAAGTCATGTATGTTCCACATACACATAGCATTTAAGTTGAATGGTGCCCCTTGTATGCATCATATGTTTTAACACCTACCCATAACACTTGCAATTCCTCAAATAAAAACTCCAAATGCACATCCACATTGGTAGATGTTATAGATTCCTTGTCAAGAATGAGTAATCCCAACATAAAAAAGTAACGTTTAATCATCAACCAAAGGGACAAATTGTAGTTCAACAAAATGGTTGGCCATGTAAAATGGCAAGAACTCAAATCTTCAAATGGGTTCACCTTGTCATGAGTTGTTATTTTGGCCATTTTTCAATTATGTGTTTACAATTCTTGGAATCTAACATAAAACAAATTAGGCCATGTAAACTTGCTCCATTCTTGTGTCAAATCAACAATTCCACCAAACTCTTACACCTATACATGTGTAACAATCATGAAATCAAAAGGAAGCGTTGAAGCACTTTCCGTGCGATACTTGCTAACCCATCCACATATCTATTGGTATCACATTTTGGACAAACCTAGGATTGCTTCAAAGCACCTTGGAAAAACACAACCATTGTCTTGATTAGCTTGAGGGCTTCACAAGTAGTGGCTAGCATCTTATTCCCTTTGGCAACAACTTTAGATGCAATAATGAAAAAAATTAATCCATGCAAAAACTAATGCAAGATCAACAACAATTACTCTTTGTTTAAGGTCCACAATTCAAACCCAACTTTTAGATATTACTAATGAATTTTTTTAGACATGGACTAGATCTAACCTTGTCTAAATTTGATCACTATCAAGATTCCACATTTGTTGGTTGTGATCCCATGTAAACTAAACTATTTTTGTTTTGGCTGAGTTATGTGTTATTAATTTAAAGTTAGAGATTCCATCCTTAGAATTTGCAAGAATTGGAAAAAGTCCATACCACCATTGGCCACAAGAAAAATGGGTTACGCCCATGCAATTGTAAGTGTTTTCTAATTGTGCTATGAGGTTGTGATCTTTCGCCATGGTAACGAGTACACAAAGATTGATAACTTGTTAGACCATGTCAATTTGCTTCATGTTCTTGAACCTCAAATAATGCTTGGGCATCAATTATGCCTTGCATTTGTACACTTGGCAATTGCCCTACAATCCTTGACATTATAATGTACCTATATAAATTATGGCAAACATTCAATAGTTGTAACCTTTGTGAATTACATCAATAAAATGCAATCTTGTTTAAGATTCAAGACCTAGACAATGCATATATAGAAGACATGGATCACAATATTCCACATTGTCCCACCATGGGCTTGCAGTAGCATTTGAAACAATAGTATGATTAAATTTTGACAAATCTTCATGGAAATTGCAAACATTGAATTAATCCAAATTGCCACAATTGCCCCCAATACATGTATGTGATAATCTACACATATATTCCTTGTATACAATTATCCTTATCCTAATTTTTGAGGCAAGTTGTTGCATGAACCTAGAGCTTGAGCCTAGAGACTATAATTGGAACTTGGGTTGGTAAAATACCTTTTTCCCCTATACACATATGTAAATAAAACCCAAGAATTTAACCACAAAATGAATGTTATGCATGTAAACCTAGAAGCAAACATGGGGATGAATGTAAACATTCATCCCCATTATGAATGAATGATTTTTTTCATTCATCTAATGAATGAATGAAAAAAATTTGAATTTACATGTTTTTAATACAGAAAACTTCCATAAAAATTATGGATGAATGTTTTATTTTTTCATTAAATTCTTATCAATGAATTTTTTCCTCCTTAGTTTAAATTAACTAGAGCTTCATGAAACATAATTTAATTTTATATGATATAACATTTGTTGAATAATATAATATAAATTCCATTATAAATATATTTGATGACTATGGTTTAAAATGCCATTATTTTCAATATATCTTAGTTATATTACTATTATCATGTTAGCATCCAACCCATGGTTGGTTTTTTTTCAAAAACATTTTAATTTATTTTTTTCGAAAAAACTGACCTAGTATTGTTGATGACAATGGGGTTTTTTTTTCCTTATCCAAGGTGCCATAACTTCCCTCAAACCTATTTATAAGTGTCATAGACAAAAATTGGGGGCCTTTTTTTCATTCTTCTTTGAGGGTGGCACAACTTTCATCAAATCTAACTAGTGTTGTTGACAATGATGGGTTTTAAATGCTTTAGATATTTTTAAACTACCTATTGTCATTGATGACAATGAGTTTGAAATAAATTAAAATTCAGTTTTAAGCACCTTAATTAACTTCCTTCAAACAACCTATTATCATAGATGACATTGGGGTTGTTTTTAATAATAATTTATTTTGAAAGTGTTCTAATTTTTCACAAAATACATATATAATGTTGTTAACAACAATT
>Ga0116231_10011569_pt1 | contig 13485 bp, 11 predicted proteins | sample S1TSphgellanicum_2_FD_89695 | JGI IMG/M metagenome (GOLD analysis project Ga0116231, IMG submission 89695) | Host-associated microbial communities from peat moss isolated from Minnesota, USA - S1T2_Fd - Sphagnum magellanicum MG | ecosystem: Host-associated > Plants > Peat moss > Unclassified... | reverse complement strand
GCTGACGCTTGGCACAGAAGCACATCCCGCAAGCGAGGCGGAGATTGAGAACACGCTCAAGCAGGCCAATGAGGCCTTCCCGGATGCCGGATGGGAGACGCGCACCCGGATGAAAGTCTCGCCGCAATTTTCGCGCAATCTCGATCAGTTTACGCAGTTTTTGACGCTTGTGGGGCTGACCGCCTTGATCATCGGCGGGGTCGGCGTCGCCAATGCGATCCGCGCCTTTGTCGCGCGCAAACAAGCGACCCTCGCAACCATGAAAGCGCTTGGCGCGACGGGTTCCCATGTCTTCGGCTTGATGCTGCTGCAAGTGATGCTCATCGCGGCCCTCGGCACGGCGATCGGCGCCGCGCTCGGCACCGCGCTGCCCTTCATCATATCCGCGCTTTTCGGCACGCTCCTGCCATTTCCCTTGGCGCCCGCCATTTATCCCGCCGAAATCGCCGCTGGATGCCTCTATGGCGCCCTTACGGCTCTAGCCTTTTCGCTGGCGCCTCTCGGCCACGCGCATGATGTGCCGGTCTCCGCACTATTTCGCGACCGGATCGATGCCAATCCCGGCGGACTCAGGCCACGCTATCGCCTCATGACGGGCGCCGCTGTGCTGCTTCTGATCGCAACGATTTTCCTCCTTGCGCATGATAGGCGGCTAGCTTTGATCTACATCGCCGCGACGCTCGCCGGTTTTATCCTGCTGCGCGGGGTTGCCATTCTTCTGATGGCTGGCGCCCGCCGCCTGCCGCCTTCCCGGCATGTCACGCTGCGCCTCGCCATTGCCAATATACACCGGCCCGGCGCCTTGACCCCCGCCATCGTGCTGTCGCTCGGGCTTGGCCTCGCACTGCTTGTGACTTTGACATTGATCGACGGCAATATTCGCAACCAGCTTCATACCGCGCAGCCAGGCGAAACACCGAGCTTCTTCTTCCTCGATATTCCCAGCGCGCAGGCGAGCGGCTTCGAAAAATATCTCGAAGATCAGTCGCCGGGAGCGAAAATCACATTCGTGCCTATGATGCGCGGCCGGATCACAAAAGTGAAAGGCACGCCAGCCGACGCCCTCAAGCCGAAAGAGAGCGCGGCCTGGGCGCTGCAGGGCGATCGCGGTATCACTTATGCCAATAAAATTCCCGATGGGTCGGAACTCACCGCGGGCACATGGTGGACGCCGGATTATGCCGGGCCGCCGCTCGTTTCCATGGAGTCGGAAGTCGCGGATGGCCTGGGGCTTTCAGTTGGCGACGAGATCAGCGTGAATGTGCTTGGCCGAAGCATGGACGCGCGCATCGCCAATTTGCGCAAGGTCAACTGGCGCAGCTTCGGCATTAATTTCGTTCTGGTCTTTTCGCCAAATACATTCGCCGGCGCGCCGCATAGCGATCTTGCGTCATTGGCCTTTCCGGACGGCGGCGGCGAGCCCGCCGAAAACACCTTGCTGCGCGAGGCGTCCAGCAGTTTTCCTATGGTGACCATAATCAGGGTCAAGGAGGCGCTCGACGCCATTAACGATCTTGTCGGAAGGCTCGCGATCGCGGTGCGCGCGGCATCAAGCGTGGCTCTAATCGCTTCCATCCTTGTGCTGGCAGGCGCGTTAAGTGCCGGGCAGCAGGCAAGATTATATGACGCGGTTGTCCTCAAAGTGCTCGGCGCGACGCGGCGGCGTTTATTGACAGCTTTTCTGGCTGAGTTTGGCATATTAGGGCTTTGCACGGCTATCTTCGGCGTTTTGGCCGGTGGCGCGGCCGCCTATGCGATCGTGACGCGGGTCATGCACCTCGCATTCGTCTGGCTCTGGCCGCAAGCGCTTCTCGCTGCCAGCGGCGCGGTTTTACTTACCATCTTGCTGGGGCTTGCCAGCACTTGGCGCATTCTCGGCCGCAGCCCAGCGCCTTATTTGCGCAACCTTTGAAAATCTTACCGTTCTTTAAGAAAATCGGTACGAAACACCCTCTTGTAGCGTTTCGCAGACCACGCCATATTGTGGTTGAGCTTCCGGGCATTCAGCCTGTGAGCGGATGGAGGCAATCGCGCCTCTCCAACTTTAGAGGGAAACATGTCCGACTTTGACCGCAACGCAGGCGTCCGCTGGGGACAAAGCGTAGCCCAAGCCGGTCGCGCCGAGATCGACCAAGGCCTGCGCTCCTTCATGCTCGGCGTCTACAACAACATGGTGATCGGCCTTGCCATCACCGGTCTCGTGGCGCTTGGCACACATATGCTCGCCGTTACGACCGATCCTTCGCTCGCCGCCGCCCATATGGGACGCATCGGCCTGACCTCATTCGGTGTCGCCATTTACGGTTCGCCGCTGAAATGGCTGATCATCTTCGCACCCTTGGCTTTCGTCTTGTTCATCTCGTTCAAGATCGAGAAGGTTGCCGCATCAACCGCCCGCATGCTGTTCTTTGGCTTTTCGGCGGCGATGGGGCTTTCCATGTCATCGCTGCTTCTGATTTACACGGGGGCCTCGGTGGCTAACGCCTTCTTCGTGACCTCAGCCGCCTTCGGTGCCTTGAGCCTTTACGGCTACACGACGAAGCGCGATCTGTCGCCGATCGGCTCCTTCTTGGTCATGGGTCTTTTCGGTCTCATTATCGCGAGCGCCGTAAACATCTTCGTGCAGAGCTCTGGCTTCCAGTTCGCCCTGTCGATCTTGTCGGTGCTAATCTTCTCAGGCCTCACCGCCTGGGATACGCAGACGATCAAGGAAATGTATTACGAGAGCGACGGCTATGAAGTTGCGACCAAGAAGTCGGTGAATGGCGCCCTTCGGCTCTACCTCGATTTCATTAACATCTTCCAATCGATTCTGATGCTGACCGGCTCACGCAACGATTGATACCGAAAGGTTGAATTGCAACCTAATCGGTTTACCACAATCATTAAAAAGCCCTGCTTTCGCAGGGCTTTTTTATTGCTCCAGCGTCCTCGCAGGCTTGCATGTCCAATCGGCAAGCTGCACAAAGCAAAATGATTTTTGACATCATATGCCAAAGATCCGGAACTTCGAATGGATCAAAAACTTAAATTAGGCTTCGTTAAATTCCGCATCGCGGTTTTCATGCAGCCCAGGGCTGACTATGGGTTTGCATAGTCACCACGGTTACACCCATGTCTTGAGCGGTTTTAATATTCAGAGATGACTAAACCTATTCGCAAAGCTGTTTTTCCCGTCGCTGGTCTTGGCACCCGATTCCTGCCCGCCACCAAAGCCATGCCGAAAGAAATGCTGACGGTCGTCGACCGGCCAGTCCTCCAGCATGTGGTCGAGGAAGCCCGCGAGGCTGGCATCGAGCATTTCATCTTCGTCACGGGCCGTAATAAGGGCGTGATCGAAGATCATTTCGATATTGCCTACGAGCTTGAAGACACGCTGAAAAAGCGCGGCAAATCGAAAGAATACGAGACGCTGATGGCGGCCCTGCCGCCGCCTGGTGCCACAAGCTTCACACGCCAGCAGGCGCCGCTTGGCCTCGGACACGCGATCTGGTGCGCCCGCGATATCGTCGGAGACGAGCCCTTCGCCGTTCTGCTGCCCGATATGGTGACAATGGCCACCGGCGCGAAGAAAAACCGCTGCCTGACGCAGTGCATGGACGCCTATAATACCTATGGCGGCAACGTCATGGCCGTCGAGGAAGTGCCCCCGGAAGAGACGGATCAATATGGCATCGTCTCGGTCGGCAAGGACTTCGGCAGCACGCTCGAAATCACCGGCATGGTGGAAAAACCGCCCAAAGGCACCGCGCCGTCCAACCTGATCATCTCCGGCCGGTATATTTTAGGCCCGGAAATCTTCACGCTTCTCGGCAAAGGAACTAAAGGCGCCGGCGGCGAAATTCAATTGACCGACAGCATGATCGAATTGGCGAAGACGCAGCCCTTCCACGGCGTGCGCTTCGATGGAAGGACATTCGACTGCGGCTCGAAGCTCGGATTTCTCGCAGCGAATGTCGCATTCGCCCTAGCCGACCCAGCCCTTTCGGGCGGTTTCCAAACTGAGCTCCGCAAGATCGTAGGAGCATTTTAGCGCTCCCTGGCTCCCTGCTTCAGGCCGTCTCGATCCTTCGCGCAATCCGCTGGTTGAGACTGATGCCCTCGGCCTCGGCGCGCGTAGCCGCCAGCCGGTGAGTCTCCGGGTCGATAGGCAGCGGGATTTTACCGCTATAGCGGGATGAGCAAAAGTGTAAGCGGTTTTGCGGCGCAATCAATTTTAAGCAGATTGCGTAAAATTAATTGCGCCATCCCGCTTGTCTTACTTAATGAATCAGCCGGTCCGGCTGCTCTCCGCGCTTTGCGCAAAAAGTGAGGTAGTCGTCGATACTTTCACGGAAGGCCTGCTCGACCTCAGCAAAGGCCACGCCTTCGAAAGTGATCACATCGCGTAAGCCGATCACGCGGCCGAAAAAAATACCGTCGTCCGCTTCTACTGTTCCAATATAGCCTTTGTATTCGAGCATGCTTTATTCCTTTTCAGGCTTTATACTCGCGGCTTTCAGAAAATCTCGAACGGCCCGTACCGCACCGCGCTTTGTATCAGGGCTTGGGTTCGGCCGATGAAAGACAGCGCGCACTCCATTCAGGGCTATGCGAAGTCTGCTGCCGACGCCTTCACTGATCGCGGCTCCCAAAGCATTCGACAAAGCTTCAATATCGTCCTAGCGAAGATCTGCGGGAGCCGGTTCGCCAAAGATACGGAATAAGGTCTGCCTATGCCTTTTATTCATCGTTTTACGATATCGTATATAGATACCATTTCAATACAAGGTAAGAGTGTTCGCGCTTCGTAGGGCCAAATCGAGTAATACGCGGGGACACGTCAGCGCTGCAAACGCACGCCCAGCAAAAACACATCGGCGCTGTAGTTCGAGTCGAGTTGCGAGCTTATGAAGCGTTCATGCCTATAAGTCGCGCGAAGGACCACGTCCCGTGTCAAACTATATTCCGCCAGCAAGGACCCCGCGTAGAGATGGTCCGTCGCGGGCTGCCCGACATAATTATTAACTTGGAATGTCCCGATCCCCGTCAGCGTGAAGTTGCTGAAGAAACTATGTGCGAGCGTGAGGCTCACCCTCCGGCTGATCGCCGCCGAGGCATCGGCAAGTGTCGTTTCGACAAAATCCGTTCCGGTCGCCAAAGTCACTTTGGTAAGCACGCTCGGTGTCCAAATAACACTGCCATCCAGCGTCGGACCCGCCGCATTTTGCAGCCGTGAATCGTTATAATGGCGATCCGCATAGCCGGCTGCCAAATCGCCGGTGAGAATGTCACGGCTGATTTCAAAGGTCGAACCAAGTTTGGCTGCGATACCGCTCGATGTCCGCATATAGCCGCTTGAGTCGAACAAAGAATCATAGAGGCGTTTGTCGCCTGTCACATCGGCATAGGGAATGACGCCGGGCGTCAGCTCGTAAGAAACACGGCCGTTCAAGGCGACATCATTGTAATTATTTTCCGAGAGAAGCAGGTCCGAACCGGTCGATAAGGTGGCGTTTTCATACTCGAAGCGGTCGAACGTGCCGCGCAAACGCACCGACAGCCGGTCAAAGCGCTGGGTCACGCCGAGCGATGTTCCGTAAGTCTCGATCAGCGGCCGTCCGACGATGAAGGAGCTGCCGGCGATCGCCAATTGCTGCGAACCAGGCTGCTGCGTGTCGAGGGTGAAGCGGCCCTCGGCATCGATCTGCGTATCGCGTAAGACATCGATACGTCCATCGACCTTGGTCTGAACATCCGGGCGGTCGGCCTCGTGATAACTGATGTAATCCGAATAACCGCCGCGCAAAGTCGCGCTCAAGCTATTGTTTTCCCACTGTGAATTGACGTCGAGGCCACCGTCGGCGCGCCCGTAGAACGAGCCTTTGACGGCGCTCGACAGGCGATTCGGATTGGTATCATAGCCCGTGCCCAATTCGACAAACGGAAGAAGCCGCAGCGATCCAACGTCAACGCCAAGCGGATCGAATGGCTTCGGATCTGGCTTTGGCTTCGGCGGCGGCGGGGTCCAAGGAATGACAGAGACGGTCGGGCCTGGCGCGGCAGGATTGGCGCCTTGCTCTGGCGGTGTCAGCGGATTTTGCGGCGGATTGCTATTGCGTTTCTGGGTTCCTGGCGCCGTCGCATAGGGTTTGAGCGCGGGCAGCGGCACCGCGACGCGCGGATCTGGATTATAAAGCGGCGACTTCGGGGTGAAAAGCTTCGGCTTTTTCGGGCGCGGGCGGCCGTAATTAATGACGTTCGATGGGTCATCTGGCGCGGCGGCTTGGGGAGCAGGCATATCAAGGTCCGCCGGCGCAGCTTGCGCCGCGGCCTGCGTGCCTCGCAAACCTGCCGTGCGCGGATCCTCAAAAATGTCCGGCTGCGCGCTCTGCACCACCGGCTGCGCCCAAGCCCCTGACATCTGGCTTACGACCGATACGAAACCGATCGCGGCCGCCAACATTCCGAGGCGCACCTTGGCTGCTTTATCCAGAATCGGAAACGGCACGGATCCCCCGCTGGCGCGCGCGTTTCCTTTAACGCGCTGCCAACAGCGTTAGGGTCACATGGTTAATCTTTGGTTGAGATAGCCCGGATAACGTCCCAAAGCAGGACATCAGTTGCCGTTTGAGGCGATTTGCACCCCAGTGCCATCAGGTCATGTTCAACGCGGCCATATAGAGATCGAGGATCGCCTCCATCTCCTTACGTTCGGCGTGATCTTGTTTGCGAATTCTGATGATTTGCCGAACCACTTTGGTGTCGAAGCCCCGGCCCTTCATTTCCGCGAAAACATCGCGAATATCGTCGGAGATCGCCTTTTTCTCTTCCTCAAGACGCTCAACCCGCTCGACGAATTGCTTGAGTTCCGCGCCTGCGACGCCTGTGTCGGCAATATCGGCGGTGCGTTCGGCGGTCGCTTGTCTTGGCATGGAATAACCTGGGTTTGTTTGGATTTAGCCTCGGCGGTCACATCAGCCGGGCTCTGCACATGGCGAGCTCCGCCTCGGCCCGTCAAGGCAAGGGATGAGCAATCCCCGCTATCCGCACAAATCCTCCCCGCGGGCTTGACGGACCGGCAGCGGCCCAAACGCATCCTTCACATGAGCCGCCTTCAAAGATGGCGGCCTGTCCGGCTTGAAATAAAGGCTGTTTGATGCAGCTCCGGCCGCGCCAGCAGCGGCCGCAGGATCCGAGCCAGCCGGTCAGCCCAAGCTTGCGCGCCGTCTTCGGTCGCGATGAGATCCTGGCGTAGTTCGATCAAGAGGCCGGCCAATCCGCGCCGCGTCACTTCTTCGTCGAGCGTGTCGCCAATAAGCGCGCCATCATAGGGTTCGTTATCGCCCGTCACCACGCCATCGGCTGTGAGCGCCTGCATCAAGGGCTGTGCGAACCGGCTGTCGCTATCCCAAAGGATCCCGACTTCCCATGGGCGCGGCTCCCCGCGCCATACCGGGGTGAAGGAGTGAACCGAAATGACAACGGGCACCGGGCCGCGATCGAGCATGGCTTCGATCCGTGTCGAGATCGCGGATCGATAGGGGGCCCAATAAGCGTCCCGCCGCGAGGCGATCTCGGCTTCGCCAGCTTCCGCGTTACCGGGAATGATGCGCCGGTCCGACAGTTTTGCAACGAGAGTCGGATCATCGGCGCCGCGATTAGGGTCGATGAGCAAGCGCGAGAAGGTGGAAAGAATCGCGGGCGCCTCGAAGGCGCAAGCCAGCCGCCGCGTCACCCAAGCGGCACCAATATCATAGGCGATGTGACGGAGGAGATCCGCCGGGTCCAAGCCGAGCGTGCCATAGGCTTTTGGCAGTGCATTGGCAGCATGATCGCAGAGGAAGAGAACACCCGCGTCATCGCGGCCCGCGATTTCTTCCACTGGCTCAAAAACGGCGGCGGCTGGCGGGGCCGCGCTGCGATCATCGCGCATAAGATTCAACCATTCTATTTATATTTTTGCATGGCAACATAGAACTCAAGAAACCCGGCGAAAATATTTGCTGGCTCACCATCAACAAGTCGCGCCTTTTCATCGCGTTCCTTCGCAGCGCAGCGTCAGGTTTTACTTGCATTACGCCGGATTTCAGTCTTGATCCTGTCGTGTTGAATCGGCAAAGTCATATCGACGCAGGCAGATTCTTCCAAAATTCCGCCTATATCGTGACTTGTTTTCCGCAGACTGTTTCTCGAAGCCGCGCGAACCGCCATCATCCCTTGTTGAAGCCTCATCATCTCTCCTATATCGCCAGTGCCATTGCCACGGCCGGATTTTTCGCCGCACCGGCCAAAGCCGATTTTCGTTTGTGCAATAACACAAGCAACAGATTGAGCGTCGCGCTCGCCTATACAGATGGCGATAATTGGGTCAGCGAAGGCTGGTGGAACCTTAAATCCAGCGCATGCGAAACCTTGCTGCGCGGGCCTCTCGCTGCCGAATTCTACTACGTCTATGCCATGGACGAACGCTCCGGCGAATGGAAAGGCAAAGCCTTCATGTGCACGCGCGACCATGAGTTTCATATTATCGGGCGGCAAGATTGTTTCGTGCGCGGTTTCGATCGCACCGGATTTTTCGAAGTGGATACGGGTAAGGAAGCTAAAAACTGGACGGTTCAATTGACCGATCCCGCAACCCCGCGCCCGGCGCCTTAATCTGATATTATTGGGAAGGATTTTCGATAGATGAGACGGCTGCGCCGTTGCAAGATCATTGCGACATTGGGCCCGGCTTGTGCCGAGCCGGCCGTGCTGAGCGCTTTATTTCGCGCCGGCGCCGATGTCTTCCGCATCAACATGAGCCACACGTCTCATGATGGCATGCGTGAATGGGTGAAGAAGATCCGCGGGCTCGAACAGGAATTCGGCCGCCCCGTTGCCATTCTTCTCGATCTGCAAGGACCGAAGCTGCGCATCGGCACCTTCGCGGGAGATGCGGTGCATCTCGTCAAAGGCGCGTCTTTCGTTCTCGATAGCGATCCCGCGCCCGGCGATATCAATCGCGTCTATCTTCCGCATCCAGAAATTCTCCGGGCGCTGAAGCAGGGCGATACTTTGCTCATCAATGACGGCCAAGTGCGCCTTCATGTGACTGAGGCAACCCCCCAACGCGCTACGGCCATTGTCGATATTGGCGGCAAGATTTCCAACCGCAAAGGCGTCAGTCTGCCAGACACGGAAATCCCCGTCTCCGCCATGACCGAAAAGGACCGGGCCGACCTCGATGCCGGCCTCAATGAAGGTGTCGATTGGGTCGCGGCCTCTTTTGTTCAGCGCGCAGACGATATCGCGGAAGTCAAAGCCATCGTGCGCGGCCGCGCACTCGTCATGTCGAAGATCGAAAAGCCGCAGGCGATTTCGCGCCTCGATGAAATCTACGAGATTTCCGACGGGCTGATGGTGGCGCGCGGCGACCTGGGCGTCGAGATGCCGCTTGAAAAAGTGCCCGGCTTGCAAAAGCGCATGACCCGTCTCGCACGCCGCTATGGCAAGCCGGTTGTCATCGCGACGCAAATGGTCGAATCGATGATTTCCGCGCCTGTCCCGACACGCGCCGAAGTTTCGGATGTCGCCACCGCCGTTTTCGAAGGGGCCGATGCGATTATGCTCTCGGCCGAAAGCGCGGCAGGGCAATATCCGGTCGAAGCCGTTGCCATGATGAATAAAATCGCGGAGGAGGTCGAATGCGATCTCTATTACCGGGGCATCATCAATGCGCAGCGCGCGACGCCGGAGCCAACCGGCGCCGATGCGATCGCCATCGCGACGCGCAATGTCGCTGAGACCGTCGATCTCAAAGCCATCGTCGCCTGGACTTTCTCAGGTTCGACCGCCTTTCGTATCGCGCGCGAACGCCCGGAGCCGCCAATCCTCGCCTTGACGCCTTTTGCCGAGACAGCGCGCCGCCTTGTTATGTATTGGGGCGTGCATCCCGTCGTGACACAGGACGCCGATAACGTCGATGATATGGCGAAGCGCGCCTGTACCTTCGCGGATCAGGAAGGGTTCGCCTCGGCCGGGGATCGTATCATCATCGTGGCGGGCGTTCCCTTCGGCACGCCCGGCGCCACGAATATGGTTCGCATCGCCTATCTCGATGCGAAACCGGTTTGAGGTTGAAAAAGCCAACGCATCATAAGGGAAATGAGCGGGGGATCTGCCTGACCTTCAATGGTTTCGAACATTGATGGGACATCGTTATAATTAATTGGTCCGGACAGATTTCACAGATTATTGAGACTGCGCAGGAAACCGAACGGTTCGGTCAACGTTGACTTGGCGCTTATTTCTTCCGTAAGTGAGCTCCATCGATCTTTTCACGCGTCCCGCCTTTCCGGGCCGATCTTGCAATAGACTCATGACGTCCATTTCTCCGGCAGATTCCGAACGTCCGTTGGTCTCTTCGCCCGACGACGACAAGGCGCGTCAGATTCTCGACGGCGCCCGCCGGGTTTTCCTGGCGCAAGGCTTTGACGGCGCGAGCATGAATGACATCGCCCGCGCAGCCGGTGTTTCCAAAGGCACGATCTATTTCCATTTCGATTCGAAAGAGGTTCTCTTTGAAGCTTTGATCCGCGCCGAACGCGGCCAGCAGGCGGAACAATGCTGCGAATTCGATGATGACGATCCCGATATTGCGAAGGTCCTCACCAATTTAGGCCGCTCGCTTTTGGCGATGATGACGGCGCCTGAGACTGTCGCACAGGTCCGCACGGTCATCGCGGTCGCAGCGAAATTCCCGCGCATTGGCCGCGCCTTCTATGAAACCGGGCCGAAGCACGGTTTAGCCCGGCTTCAGGCCTATTTCGTCAAACAGACCGAGGCGGGCCGGCTGGATACCAGAGAGCCGGATATAGCCGCCATCCATTTCATTCAACTTTGCCTTGGCGACATTCACAAGCGCTCGATGTTTTGTCCGGAAGATCCGATCAGCGGCGCGGAAGTCGAACGGACCATCAAAGCGGGCGTTTTTGTTTTCATGCGGGCTTACGGGCCGAAAACCGAAACCAAATGATCAGCGGCGCCGCAGAATCATCGGCATACCGTCCTTCGGCCGCAAGGTAATGCGCTGGACCGGCACAACCTCATGTGTCTCGACATGTTCAAGCCGGAAATGCCGCATGATCGCGGCGAGCAGGATCGCACCTTCTTGCAAGGCGAAGGTTGCGCCGATGCAGATGCGGGGCCCGGCGCCAAACGGCAAATAGGCAAAGCGATCGATTTTTTCGCGCTCACCCGGCAGGAAGCGAGACGGATCGAAATGATCGGGATGCGCCCATAAAAGCTTGTGGCGATGCAAGACCCAGGGCGGGATCATCACCAACGTGCCTTTGCGGATGCGGCGGCCGCAAAGATCGTCGGCATCCAGCGCCTCTCTTGTGAGGTTCGCGACCGGCGGATAAAGCCGCATGGCTTCTTCGATCACAGCGCGGGTTTGCAAGAGCCGCTCGGCAATCGTGTCTGGCGGACCTGCGAATGCTTCATCGGCCTCCGCTGCGAGCCTGTCTCGCCAATCCGGTGAGAGCGAAAGAAGATATAAAGCCCAGGTCAGGGCATTGGCGGTGGTTTCATGCCCGGCGCCAATGAAAGTCAGGACATTGGCATAGACTTCTTCTTGGGTGAGATGGTTTTGTGTCTCAGGATCGGCTGCCGTCAAAAGCAAAGTGAGAATGTCGCGCGGTGTTCCTTGCGGGTCCGCCTCAAGCCGCGCACGGCGCTTTTCGATGATTTCTTCGACCGCTTCTTTGAAAAAGCCCAAGGCCGCGCGGTTTTTTAAATGATTGATGCGCGGTACAAAGGACGGAAGATTGAAGAGATCGACGGGATCGAGGCTCCCAATCGTCTGGAAATAACCCGACAGAACCCGCATGAATTCCTGCGGCTTGCTGCCGATTCCATCCGAAAAAACCGTCCGCCCCAGCACGTCGAGCGTGGCGCGGCCCATTTCGGTCTGGATATCGAGAACGCGGCCCTCGCGCTGGCGCTGCCATCTCGCCACCAGTGCTTCGCTCGCCGCGATCATCATGTCCGTGAAACCAGCGACCGTCTTCGGCGTGAAAAGAGGGGCCAGAGTCCGGCGCTGCATCTTCCAGGCGTCGCCTTCGACCGTCAGAAGGCCATCACCCAGACCGGGTGACAGAACCCGGCGTTGCAGCCAGTCCTTGCGATAATTGGCGGCGTTTTCAGCCAGCACGCGGCGGATGGCCTGCGGATCGCAGACGATCGCCGTCAGGCCCAGGATCGACTGGCCGATGAGGATCGGCTGCTCAAAATGCGCTTTTGTCCAGGTTTCGACCGGATTTTTCCGCAAGACATACATAGTGCGAAAGGGCCCGAGCGGCACATCGCGCGGCGCAGGCGCCGGCGGCCGGGGCAAGCCGGGTCTTTCAAATTCGGCATTCGTCATCGGTTCTATCCGCGTTCCATATTTGGAGAAATGCCCATAAATTCATTCTGCCGCAAGATCGTGGCGGAAACCAGAAGGCGCTTCGCGCTTGGAATCGGAGGCGGGCAGGCTTGCGGGGTCCGCGTGCACGTTATAGAAGGCGTTGCGCCTGCTCCCTTCGTCTAGCGGTCTAGGACGTCGCCCTCTCACGGCGAAAACAGGGGTTCGAGTCCCCTAGGGAGCGCCATGCAGGCTATCGAGCTCTATCGATTAGATAGCACTCCGCTCTGCTCGCAGAATTGAACAGCTGTTTTGCGATCCTAAACCTGTTTTTCGTGCCCCTCTTCATTCAGGCTAATCGCTTAAAAATCAGCGAAAAATTATTGGCGGGCATGGACGTGATCCCCGGAGCACAGAAACCGCATGCGGCCGCGAGCTCGCATAAGGCTTCGATCGATCTGACACCCCATTCCGGATTTTCCCGCCGGAGCTCCGCATCGAAATCCGCGTTGCTTTGCGAGGTATGGGCGCCATCGCGCATATAAGGGCCGTAGGTGTAAAGCACACCGCCCGGCGGCAGAAGTTTAGCAGCGCCAGCGAAAAGCCCGGTGGCCGCACGCCAAGGCGAGATATGGATCATATTAATGCAGATTATGGTATCGGCTTTATCGATGGGCCAGTCCTGCGCGCTGGCGTCGATATCGAGCGCGGGCCGGACATTGGCCAGGCCGCTGGAGGCTGTCCAGGCATCGATGCTGGCGCGGGCCCGCGGGCTTGGATCGCTCGGCTGAATGATATGGCGCGGCAGGCGTTCGCCAAACCGGATGCAATGCTCCCCAGAGCCGCTTGCGATTTCGAGCAAAATTCCTTGCGGCGGCAGATGCTCCTGCAAAAAATCAGCGATCAAATCCCGGTTGCGCAGCGCGGCTGGTGCATGAAGGCGGAGATCTTCTTCCATGGCGTCTTGTAGAGCGAGAGGTGGAAAGTGAAAACCGGTTTTCCAGGGCAGATGCGCATAGGCCTATTGCCCGAAGACCAACCGCGAAAAACCGAAACGCGAGGCGTGGAGGCTTGACAATCTGGAGCCCGTTGCCGCCCCGGAGCAGATCAGCTAACAT
>Ga0116231_10011568_pt1 | contig 13485 bp, 17 predicted proteins | sample S1TSphgellanicum_2_FD_89695 | JGI IMG/M metagenome (GOLD analysis project Ga0116231, IMG submission 89695) | Host-associated microbial communities from peat moss isolated from Minnesota, USA - S1T2_Fd - Sphagnum magellanicum MG | ecosystem: Host-associated > Plants > Peat moss > Unclassified... | reverse complement strand
TATACAAATGTGTCAACCACTTAAGGAAAATTCATTTTTTGGGATGCTGGTAGCTGTGGCTTACATCACAAAATTGAAAAAAAAAAAGAAAAAAAAGGACTGACTCTGAGAGTCTGTCACAAACATAACACTGGCCTAATGCTCCAAATGGCAAGTTCAAAGTTCAAATCTACAACAATAAAAAAAAAAGAAAATATTCCATGAAATTCTACCCCCAAAAAAAAAAACATTCACACTCCATTCACACTAAAAGAACTAAGACACACCTAGTGAACATTTCTCAAAATGTGGCAAATTATAAAAGTTTCTAAAAAAAACTAAAACATGAACCAAGTTTAAAGAAACCGGGGGACTTCACAGTGTCCGAAGGTCCTGAGTACCCACTAGTAGATAATAAGTAAGGGCTGTTTTTTTTTGCTATCTACCTACTAACAACCTACTTGTGGGTTGTTAGTAAGTAGGTAGTAAAAAAAGCACTGAGCTAACCACCATGGTTATCTAGGGAACTCAAACCGAAAGAAGAAGAAAGGGTGGATTGGATGAGAGTTGCGTTAAATGGATGAAAAGTGGTCCGGAAAATTAGGGTTTGAAGAATCGAAGAAACAGGGGTAGAAACAGTGCTCGGAGCTTCCGCATAGCTGTGGGGATTAGGGTTTGAAGCTTGGAAGAATCAGGCATTGAGAACGAGCAGAGGAGTAGGAGAAGGACGAGGAACACGAAGTGGAGTAGCAGCAGGAGCAGCAGGAGACTCGCTAGATCCAAGCTTCCTATGCTCCTACTGTCATCATGGATCAGGTGCCCTTCTCTCTCTTCTTTCTAGTTTTTTTTGTTGTTGTAACCAGGCCATGGCCTTTGGGCATTAGTGGATGAAACAATCTCTGGACTTCAGCGGCTGCAGATCTTTTACAGTTTGGTTTGTTTACAAACAGTCTGATGCGGTGATTTCGGGGATGAATGTGTTTCGTTTCTACTATTGCATTTGTGGAGGCTGTTTTTTTGTCTTTGTTTTTTGTGTTACGTTAAGATGGGATGTGGAGGTAGTTTTCTTGGGAATAGACTTCTAGTTTTTAAAGTGCCTGTAAAATTAGCTTATTTCTGTGGAGATCGCTGCAGGATATGTGTGCAAATTGGGCATACTATTGAGTTGCATTTTTGTTAAGAAAGCTTTCATCGTTGTCAGGGCGACAAGTTTTGCCCATTTGAGTTTTCTGGTTACGGTGGAGATTGTGAATTATGTTGAATTCTATTCACTGTACGGTGGTGAGGTAGAGAGTATGTTTCTGAGATGGATATGCTCACAGATCTAGTATTTTTTTTTGGTTCTGATTAGTGTTGGGTTTATGTATGGTCCATCTTGAGAATTTCAATCACTATTGGTTTACTGGAAAAAAAAGAAGTCAAGGGAGGGATCTTTCTGACTTACAATTGAGGGGGTATGTTTAAGAGAGGACATGTAAACGATGATGGATGATGGAGAAGACTCTTTAAGGAGTGGAGATAACCTTCAGAACATGTACAGAAATTTAACAACTGATGCAGGAGAAGAAAAACATCCATTCACTATGAAAACGTTTTGACTTTAAGTTTTGATTTTCAGTACTTTGCTTGGAAGCCAAGAATTGTGGGATGCAGAAGTAGAGTTGAGGAGATTTATGTATGTAGGGCTGTTCTTTTTTCCTTTCTTTGTTTGTCTCTCGATAATGATTATAGCAGAGCTGCAGAGAAGCTGGGATTTTTTTGGTCTGATCAGGGTATTGTATGTGCAGGCTGCCAGGGATGAAGAAACCAGGAGCAGCCTTGATAAAATCAAGCAGCATCTCAATCGGGGTTCAGGACATGTGCTTCTTGAAGGATATCTCCTGAAGCGCTCAGAAACAGTAAGCTTTCTGCTTGTGCATGTGAAATATTACAGAATGGTGGACATGTGACCAAGCAAGATATAGTGGCATAATTGTCGTTTAGTTTTGAAATTGGTGTGGTTTCTGTAAGGTTTTGTTCATAATTTCATGCAACAATTGATCCTTAGCACTTCCACATGCTTTTCTTGTAACTGAAAGATTTGGGAACAGCTAAAGTGCCCTGAACATATACCTCAAAGCTGGCATCTGCAGAGTGATTTTGTACTAACTCACAGAGTTGTGATGCCTCTCAGCTCCGTAAATGGAATCGACGGTGGTTCACATTGGACCCATCAACTGGCAAGATGGAATATAGGTGAGAAATGTTTATGCCAAATTTTTGTATGCTTCACTCAGGGTTTCTATTAGGTATATGAAATCCACCCAATCAAAGTGTGCATCTGCCTTTGCTTTTCATTTCCTGCTGTATTATGGACTTTGTCTTTTGTTTACATCATGTGTGGTCTTCCTGGTACACCAGATTCTCTTCAAGTGAAGTCCCTGAGAATGTGTGAATTACAGTCTCTTAGAGGAGGGGCATGTTCTTGTCTTCAGCTGATTCATCTGCAACCCCATGCAGGTCTGAAAGAGGAGATATATCACCCAGGGGGTTGATCACCTTTGATGCTCAAAGCACCATCACTGTTTCTCCACTCAATTTCATGTAAGCATTGCCCAACAGAATTGTACTTTTTAATTCTAACCTTCATCCTTGTTTTCTTGTGCCATGATTGAGAACTTGTATAGTCTATTTTACTTGGACTATGTGCATAAGTACTGAAAGCAGTAGATTTGTGTAAGTTTCAAATGTCATTTGATTTCAAGCTGGTGCAAGGCATAGTGTGACCTCTGGTGATTCTTCAAGGGTTTAGGATATCTTGGATTCTCCAGGTCTAGATCTTTACAATGGTCTCTTGACCTTTGAATCTCAATTTCTTCTGCATTGATGACCATTATCTTCACACGTGAATGCCATGCATGGGGAGATTTGGAATCATGAGTGCTCACAGTTATAGTGTGATGGTTTTGGGGTTTCTTGGTTCCTGTGCAGGAAAGAGAGCAAATTTGACGGTTGTTGTTTCTGTATCCTTGTGAGTAGGCGAATTTCCAGGGATTTGGCTCTTAATTTTGGGGTAACAACATGGTAGACACTAGTGTTCAGACCTGGGTCCAGAAGTTTCTTACATCTAGTCAATTTCCTTTAGATATTGGTACCTCGCAGAAGAAGGAGTTTTTCTTCTGTGCAGAGACACCAGTTGCTGCAAGAGCTTGGGTAGCAACCTTGAGGTGAACAACCATGCCTCCAGGATCATTGGCTGTAATTTGCTGTGAATGTCAAGATAGTGCAAGTGAAATGTGTTTGTTCAACTTGCAAACATCCAGATTTATTTTAGGGTTGGATTTACAGTTCTCTAAAAATGATTGCTATGAGCTTGCAAGGGCTGCAGGGCTGCAGCACTAGTGTTGAAGGCTCACAAGGAGGCTGTGGAATCGCTCAGTGGCCATGGACATGCCAAACTTGGAGATGTGGCAGCTGTTGTTGCTGCTGCCAATGCCACTGCCCGGGAAGCTGCCAAAGACTTGCAGAGCCAGATGAAAATTCCTACTCTTGCTGCTACTGCTTCCCACCACAGTGGTGATGGTGGTATGGACAATGTGACTGTTATGAAGGTGTGTATGGTCATCCTGTAGAAGGCAGTCCATCTTCAGGTGATCCAACCAGTTTATATTATATCCCTTGGTGTACATGGTCACAGTGGATTTGACAATGATGATAGATTTAAGTTACATCTGCTGCTAGTTGAGATAATGTGAAACAAGTCTCTTGAATTTGTCAGATGAGGTGCAGTTTGTAGAGGTCAAGAAACTGAGTGTCAAATTATGCCCATATATTCTTATAGTGTTGTCGAGGTGAGCTCTCATGCCTTTCAAGTTTGTTTTGGTATGTCCACTGCTCACACAACAGTTTTTCTGTTAACTTAAAATGTTGTTTGTTGATTTTCTCTCTGCAATCAGGATGATCTCTAGTGGGGGGGTCTTGTGATTACTGCAGGAAACTTTGAGGGTTAAGGATGAAGAAATTCATCAACTTTCAAGGGATTTGAAAGCACGGGATCTCACTATCAAGGAACTGGCAGAGCGGCTTTCTCAGACTGCTCAAGCTGCAGAGTCAGCTGCATCAAGTGTGTATACAGTGGAGAAGCAGCGCAAGGAAGCTTTGTCTGAAGTAGATCATCTTCGCAATGAGCTGCTAAAAGTGGTTCGAAAGGTATGGCTATTGGTTCTTCAGTCTGCCTAGGGTGTGTTTCTTCAGTTCTTCCCTGGCCCATTGAAACATCATCCATTCAAAGGAGATCGCATTTTTCCTCAATTGCTGCAATTGTAGTCCTGCTAAGACAGCAGGGTCAAGCTTCTGCAGATAAGGGCTGCAGATGAACAAGCTACTGCTGCACTGAAAATCAAAGAGGCTGCACTGAAAGAGGCTCATCACTGGCGCTTGGAGCTTGGGAAGGTACGAGAGCGTGGTGTCATCTTGGAAGCTGCTCTTGTGCGTGCAGAGGAATATGTCCGACAGCTTAAGGCAGCCCGTGAGAATCAGCTGAGAGAGCAGTTACAAGCCCAAACTGCCAGGTTTCTGGTGCTCTTATGGATGTGATTGTTGTAGTTGCTTGTCTCATGTTCACAATAGCAGTATATACTCATTAAACAGGATACCACATTTACCCTAAAATTGTGGTTGCTCTTGGCAAATTGCCAAATACTTGAAGGCTTACCATTGCTTTAACTTTCAACACAACTTGGGTGTGCTCAATGTCAAGTTAATTTGGTTCACTGAAAAAGAGTCACCTTTACCACAGATGACTGGCCACTCTTTTAGGGCAGCAGCTCCATGGAGCTGATAGAGTTTTTTTGTGTGAACAGGGAACAGTCATCATTGCATGAGGGAACCCCTTCAGAGCCAACTGTGGCAGCACCTACAGCAGAGATGCATAAATTTGAAGCAAAACCTGTAGAAGCCTCGGTTGTACCAGCCTCTGCAGGGTCTTCTGCAGAAGTTCCTATCACTGAATCATCTTTGAAAACATGCTCAGGAGAAGCACCTTTGCTGGCATTAAAAGAGTCACCTTTGGTAGCAGCAGAGGGGGTTGGTACAGGTGGTTTGTTAGAAGATGGAGCTTACACTCAAGCTGTTAATTTATCGTCACCAGCTGTGTCAGAAGCTTTCATGTCTGAAGAACTTCCAGTGACATCAGAGGTGGAGGCTTCAAGAACTTCATGTGAATCAGCCAATGGCATAGACACAAGTGGAAGGACTGAGCATTCAATTGACATGAAGTCATCCTCTTCAAATGTGGAAGCTCAAGAACAGCAAGGAGATGTAACTGTGAGTGCTGAGAACCAAAATGACACAGCTGTGGTGTTTCTGGAAGAGGGGGCCTGCGCTGCACATGACATGAACATAAGCAGAAGCAGTCAGCAGCCAATGGACATGAAGATGCCTGCTATAAATGAGGCAGTTGAGAACATCAGCAAAATAGTGATTGCTGAGGATCCAAGTGGCAGGGGGGCAACCACATCACAAGAGGCATCTGATGTATTCTCGAGCACAATGGATGAGGATTCAAGTGATAAACAGGAATCATCTCTACAATCTGCTGCTGGAGCACCCAAAGACATGAGCAAAAGTGAGAGTGCTACAGAACCAAGTGACCTGGCATCAACTATGCAAGACTCTGCAGCAATTGAGGTCACAAGTGATGATTTGGCGAAGGTGGGGAACTCAACAAAGGAGCTAATGCCACACTCTTCAGCAAGGAGTGGGTTGGAGAACAGTCAAGCAGCAGGAAGGCTACTCTGGGCTACAATTGATCATGAGCATGAAGTGGAGGAACATGAAGGTATGCCAATACCTCCTGGGCAGTGACATGATGAAATGTAAAGACTCCCTATAGAGACAAAGCAGGTGGAATTCCAGGGAAAGAATCTAGTTCACTTACACTTCACAAGACATGGGCACTTGTATGCTGTGCATGTACATTGGTTGTTGAACAGCAGTGATTGTCTGATGGAACTTATCAGCGCAAACATTAACCCTAGGTCTGTGCTGAAAATAACAAAAGGAGTTCATAGGTGTGATGAGAATATCCTCCCATATTCATGAGTTGTTTCTTTCAGCTGTAGTGTCTAGTGTGCATCCCTACGAGTGTATTTGTGTGAACCATAAATAAGTTATGCTATCTTCGCTGAGAAATTCATTGTAGTCACTCCCAGATTCAGGTTCTTCACAGACATCATTGTTGGTGTTCTGTTTATTGGTTGACAGCACGTTTCAGACTTTGCTGTTGCTGAGGGCTGAAGCGATTCCAGATCAAAGGCTCTACAACAGCTCCAATTTGTTCCCTATACAAAGACCCAAATCTCGTCTTTGGTACTGTTAAAAAATGTCTGAGCACTGAGAAAATTGTATAGATTATACATGTTACAACTGCTTGGCTGCAACCAATGGATCAAAGTGGCATTTGATTTATCGTAACAAAGAAAGGATTTGATCTCTCAGTGTTGAGCATAGGACTCTGGAAGCATCTGGCTCTGTTTCTTTTGTGGCTTGAATCTGAGCCCACTGTTATTATGTCATTGCTTGATTCAAGGTTCAGCTTGACATGGTACCACTGCCTTGCAAATTTGAAAGTTGTAGAGAGTTTTACTCAGTATTGTAGGCTCTAGTTCACACTGCAACTAGTGCAATGTCAGACAAATAAGGTCTGTTTGAATTAGGGTACCTTGTGTGTAGACAAATTTGGATCACAAAAGTAGATATATACAGAACATTTTAGACATGCAATGTTACTATAACAAGAATTGGTATGAACATGCACGAACATGTTATCATTGAGTTGAATTTGTCTGGAGGCAGGAACTGATGGTTATTATTCAGGGTTGGAAGTTATTGCTTGTGATGGTATTCTCATGGTCATATAGCTGGAGACTTGTACCTGTAATAAACCAACTCAGATAACATGGGGTTTCATAGTAGATGAATGGCTGATTTGTTGCATTCAGGTTGGAAGATGGAACTCCAGGAATTATGTTGCATTGTTGAAAGGAACTTTTTTTGGTACTGGTTGGTTGGATTGCAACAAGGCAAGTTTGCAGGTTCCTTCGTAACACTATGGGGCTGTGTTTGTCACCTGTTTCTTGCTTCAGGTGATGATAATTATTCCTCGTCAAAGTTAACAGCAGTTTCATGTACTTCTGCTTTGAAGGGCTGAATCGCTCAATTATCATGACAATAATTACCTGCTTTGATCACTCCATTGCTTACAGACAGAGCTGTTGTCTCTATATTGACAAAGCCTTTTGAGTGTGACACTCCTTGTTGTGACAATAGAGGCAAAGTCAAAATAACCATAATGAAACCCTTGTGCCTGAAAGCTTTTAACACCTGAAGACACTTTTAAGCATGTTTCCAACAAGATAAGAGTTGCCAACAAAAGATCTCGCAATTAGCATTCCTGTGTTCAGATTAAGGATTTATGAAATTACACAATACATGGAAGGCACTGGTTGGCTCTGTACCAAATGCAAATAATAGTGAATGGAAGAAGCTCATAAGACAACCCTAATCCGGGTTCTATCTTTCATCATATGTGTATATTTGTACTAACACACACACACACATTCAATAAAAATAACTCGCCTGAGAAAATCAAAATAAAAGTGATCATCTTTTAAGTAATATTGATGGTGTAGAAAGTTTGTTTATTTCCACCAATGTTGCTGGCTCACCCACACGCCCCAGTGGTTGCTTCCAGGGCTCCCCATCCATTTGCATGTAGCCCCTTGGCCGGTTTCCCCGCAACTCAAGTCGAACAGCTTCTGCCTGTGAGAACATGAGAAATGGGGGTGAGGCAACCAAGTGGAAAGATGTGAACAGAGGAGGCAATGTTGGGTTGCAACAACATGACACAAAAGATGGAAAAGTTGGGGGTGAAGATATATTTGAAAGTTGCAGAGATAACTTGATAACAATGCTTTGAAGGGAAGTGTTTATGTTAGCTCTGGCCAATCCAAAACAAACATGGCAAGGATCATATAGGTCATCACCTTGAGAGTGTCACTCACAAAGTATCAGACCATCACCTTTGTCATGAATTGCAGTGACAAACTGCCATGACTGCAAACTGAACTAATCAGCTCCCAACAGTGGGTGTAGACAAGTCTATAATAATCTGCCCAAAATTGCAGGCAAACCATTCTACAAAAACCTGCATTCTGAGTTTCTGTCACATTTCTGGAAGCAATGCGAAGACTAAGTAATGATATTGGCTAGTACTCAAGGGATGTAGCTTGTTTCAGCAAACCAAAACAAATGCAACAATAATGCAAACCAATCTAACCTTGTGGCAAGAAAATAGGACAGAATATCAGGAGTGGTAGAGGGGTGTTGCTGATAGAACATCCAATATAGGAGTGTACCATATTTTCCAATTACTCAAAACTTGTTCCCCTAGAAACAGAACTTTTGGAGCCAATGCAAGAAAGTGATGGATGGTGAACCAATGTGAAGTCTCAGATGCCTATAGGGTTTGCAAAGTCAAGCATCTTTTCTTCCAATCACTGTAACAAGCAATGAGGCAGGTGTGAGATGTACTTGGCAGAGACGAACAGCTGTGAGAACACTGATCATTACAAAAGCTGTATGCCAGCCATCCCGGAACCCCACGATTTCTAGTAGCCCATCGTCAGACTTTGCCTCTACAAATCCCTCCTGATCATGCACAGACCAGCTCAAACTTTTAGTTAATGCATGAAATTTGTGAATACAAATTTACCTGCAATCATTTGCTAGGTTGGCCTATTTAGCATCCTATCAATGTCATGCCCAAGTTTAGCCACTAATACTCAGCCTCCCAGAGTTGAGTAATGCAACATGAATAAGATCTCCTTGAGAAGGTAATTCCTGGGAATTGTTATGTGAATAATGCAGCAAAAATGATTGCTAATTTTCAAATGGATTGTACAGATGAATGAAAGAGGGATGATGCTACTAAACATGAGATTTACAAGATTAAGTTGGTCTTTAGACATAAACTTGCTCATTCAATAGACAAGCATTTAAAAAACAGATGTTCATGAAATGAACTGAACACCTTCTTCATAGTATTTTCTGAAGGATGACCCCATGGCTTCCGGCCACCTGCATAGCTCTGCAGATTTAAAACCACAATTGCCCGTATGCTGCACCATTGCAAACCACCAAACAGCTGTCAAAACCACTCAGAAACACATCCATCAGATCAAAGATTTTCCATCACTTCCTGATTTAGTGCTGAACAAGAAAGTACACTCAGGACAAGGAATAGGAACTCCATCGCTAACCATGGTTGACCAATCAGAACACATGAAAAATGTATGTAGAGCTTACTTGTGAGGGATTTCAATCTCCTCCCAATCATGCGTACTGCTTCCTGGCCTTTTGATTTGCAGGCGCACAATATTGTGAATTCCTCTGTCAGACACAAACATACATACTACTTGAATCACACAGCTTTGAAGAATAGCTTGGAGTTCATCTGGAACATAGCACTGTGACTTTCATGTACTTACAGTAACCCTTAGGGCCATAAAAATTGGAGGGATTCACCCTGTGAGTAGGGCCCCACCTGGCCCGAGGAGCTGCTGAGCATGCGGTGCAAAACCAGCCTTGAGTACAGCCATAGCCTGAATAAATCATCTGCAGATTCAACACTTGCATGTTCATCAGCCATTCCATATCCTGCACCTCTTGATTCAAAACAGCTAGAAAAAGCAACATCAAGGAAAACAATTATTCTTCTCAAGTCTACTGCAAATTTGTTGAAAACGCACAGCCTGAAGGCAAAGGAAGTACTTGATTAGTCACACGGCCTCGTGCAAGCCAAGGTTTCTCATCACGGAGATGGTGAAAACCATATGCTACCTGAGCATCCATTCCTACAACACAAACACCAATGTCATCCTATCTGCTTCTAGAATCCTTATGACAACTTCTCAGGAACTGGCTGGAGAACAATTCATCCGCAAAATGCTGTCAACAATATTGATAAAGACATGATCAACCATTACAGATTGTTCTATGATAAATGCACAGTGTTCAGCCCACTTACCAATGCTGAAGTAATTCCAGAACAACCCCTCAAAGCATGGATCATTTTCATCTTTCTGGTCCTTTGTCCCTGAAACCTGCAGAGAATGCCAAGGTCATAAACAGAAAATGGCATACCAGAACATGGATTTGTACAGGAGCTCCACAGAAGCCATGGATAACTACAGCATCACCATTGACAAAGAAGATAAAGGTAAAAAGCCCAGACACCTACAGTTCTTGGTAGTGGAACATGGTGTTGTGGGTGCAATGCATGTGGGAATCGGATGTCTGTGCTTGCAATGGCTGCTGTTGGTTTCACAACCACCTGCCAGCTGCATTCGCCTTCCTGTAAGAAACCCTGGAAAGATCACTTGATTCTGTATCCTGATTCTTGTCCACTGTGCAAATACAGTAGGACCCAAAAACTGGTCTAACTGTACAATTTTGACGGCCTCAAAATGCCTTCACCAGGTTTGATGACATTTTAGACACTCAATTGTATGTCTAGAATATCTTGGAGCAAATATGAAGTTAATACAAGATTGCATACGTGTCAACAGGTGCCAGAGATGCTGAGAGTGTTTTGATCAGCAACTTCCTAAGAGCTCCTTTACTTGCTGAAGAAAATCCTCCTCCCTGCATAATGAAAACTCCCTCATTCACCATCAGCCAGTCTCGACCAAAACCTGGTGTGGCTTAAGAAAAAAAAAATGGGAACAGAGAGGTGAAGTCTTCATACCCAGCCAAAGCTGCGTGAGAGATCATTGCCCGTTCCAAGAGGAATGATGCCAACTGGAGGAACATTGCCACTGGGTGATGATATCTGTAGCTCACCGAGACATGAGAGTACCCATCCAACTGTTCCATCCCCTCCTGCTACCTGCACATTGCACAAGCTAAGAAACCAAACCTTCAATAATTCTCCACTACAGGAGACTTATACACTCTGTTCACAACATATGAAACATTTTTACTTCTTCCAAAATGACAATGCCAAAGATAGACAAAATGATGGAAGCTCAGATTGCAGAAAAGGTCAAGAATGAAGAAGTGACATACAATGATACGGAGGTTGCTGCGAATTAACCGGGCACATTCATCCCCTGAAGTAGCCAACTTGTCAAGGCACCCAATACCATAGCGTATCACATCAGTTGGCTTTGTGCTTGATAGGTCATAAACCTGCAATATCCCACCACACAGAAATGCTTCTTTCAATGATATCTACTGTGTAAATTATTATTGAGTCTTTAATAACCAAAAGCCCCTTGGAGTTGCAAAGAGACCAAATCACACCTTGGCAACAAACAACACAAGAGCAATTGAATCTTGATTTCTTTCTAATCTCCTGGGAGCAGCATGTTTGAGTAAGCAAAACAGACACAGTTTCAACTCCTAACCTGGTTTGGGCTGATGAGATCAGAAAGATGTTGAGTAAGTGCAGGGCCTAGACGACCGCCACTTTTTGAGTTCACAAAAACTAAGAGAGGGCAGGGTGGTGCCTCAATTTTGTCTCCAAAAGGCGGACCATCAGGATATGCTGCTCCTGCAGATTGTATCGCACTTGCAATGTCCTTGGCCAAGTATTCAGGAATCATCACCATCTTCTTTAGCTCTTCATCACTTGGACCCTTCTTCCCTCTCTTTGTCACTGTCCTCCCTAAAGCTGGACCTGACACAGCAGCACAGAGTGATATACATTGTCACATTCTGGGTTTTGCATGCCACATATCCATTATATCTTTTGCAGGAGCATCAAGACCTGCACAGACCCATGGAGTAAAGATCCATCCTTCGACACTCTCCAGTTTTCATGAGTACCCAGGAGTGCCAATCCTTGGAAAGGTGCTTTCTTCCACAACAGAACTGCTCAGGTACAAATAATGGCCTGCATGCTCCATTCATCTTGCTATGAATTGTGGGATCTTTGATGAGATCACTACCTACCACAAAACAACAGAAGTGCTCCAGAGTGTATATAGGGTTACCTCCAGAGGACCCTGATGATGATCCCTTTACAATAATGCACCACCATGTCCGGACAGATGACTCATCGACTACACTCCCATGGGTGATCACAGAAGCCTCACAGATAGTCTCACAGGTGTATGATTGCAAGGGATGCAATGAGAAATGCAAGAGGGTAGAGAAACCCTTGCGTTATGATGTGTCTGGATTGTGAGAAAGTATATACTATGAGGAGCAGTTCCAGTTCTGTGATTGAATGGATTGGACATACCTGCATTGGGAAGAGGCAGCGCCGCTGAAGAAGAGGAGAGCTCCACTGCTGCTGCTGCTTCCTCTTCCTCCTCTGGATCCACCTTTTCCAGTCTTGTTGCACTCTCTACTGCTTGTACTGTGCCGGCCTGGGGTTTGCTCCTGCTGCTGGAGATTTTCTCCTCCTCGTCCTCTTCGGAAGTTTGTGGGAATTCAACCGATCTAGCAGCAGCAGTGCTCGATAGAGCCAAGTCCCGTTGAGGATACTCTTCGGCAGCAGCTTTAGAATCGGAAATAGTTTCAGCACCTTCAGAAGCGTTAGGTAGTAGCTCACCTTCTGAAGCTTGCTGATGCTGCGGCTGCGGCACTTCATCATGAGATTGTAGCAATCCCTCAGGAGGAGAAGTTTGTACTGCCAGCTTTGGAGGAGCTGCTGCTTCTTCTTCCTGTTCAACAGCTTCAGAACCCTGACGTGCAGCTTGAACAGACGAGTCTTCTCCTCCTCCTCCTCCTCCTCCTCCTCCTCCTTCTTCATCTTCTTCCCGTACTTCATCAACAAATGAAGCTACACGATCTTCAGAAACCTCCAACGCTTCGCCATCTTGGGCAGCAAGATGATGATCTCCATTGGCTTTCGCATGATGATGATCATCATCATCTGCTGCTGCTGCTGCTGCTCCTCCTCCTCCTCCTCCTTGTGAATGTTTTTCTTCTTCTTCTTCTTCTTCTTCTAAACCTTCCCTGAGAGGATGTGAAAAATCCAAAGACTCTCCTCCATCTCCAATACCTGCATCGGCATGAACTCCATTACGACGAATCTCCTCAGGAACCAGCACTTGTTGTTGTTTGCCCAGGTCACCGCCATCACCAGCTCCCTCATGAAAAGCTCCACCAGCAGTTTCTGCTGCCATTGAACCCAAAAAAAAAAAAGCCTCACGAAAATTTCCTCTGTTTTTCCTTTAACCCCCGCAACCAGCTCTTCTTGTACAACAACAACAACAACAACAGAAGCTACGAACTCCTCCACTCCACCGATTTCAACAACAACAACAACAACAACAAATCGCACCAAAACAGAAAACCAAAAGAATACAAACAAACAAACAAAACTCCTTCACACCAAACTCGGGAGGACAAACTCCTTCGCACCAAACTCGGGAGGAAGAAGAAGGCGGAAAAAAATGAGGAAAATTAGTGAAGAGGCCGAAAACAGGGGACCAAGCACATGGGAAGAAAAGGCTC